>ERZ825159.23-NODE-23-length-196203-cov-10.518863_pt1 | contig 196203 bp, 153 predicted proteins | sample MGYA00519932_ERZ825159 | MGnify/ENA primary metagenome ERZ825159 (study PRJEB31778, sample SAMEA3449191) | human gut metagenome | biome: human gut; feature: human-associated habitat; material: faeces | place: United Kingdom | collected 2010/2012 ... | reverse complement strand
CGTTTACGGCGTGGACTACCAGGGTATCTAATCCTGTTTGCTCCCCACGCTTTCGAGCCTCAGTGTCAGTTACAGTCCAGTGAGCCGCCTTCGCCTCCGGTGTTCCTCCTAATATCTACGCATTTCACCGCTACACTAGGAATTCCGCTCACCCCTCCTGCACTCTAGCATGACAGTTCCAAAAGCAATCCCGCGGTTGAGCCCCGGGTTTTCACTTCTGGCTTGCCTTGCCACCTACGCTCCCTTTACACCCAGTAAATCCGGATAACGCTTGCACCATACGTATTACCGCGGCTGCTGGCACGTATTTAGCCGGTGCTTCTTAGTCAGGTACCGTCATTTTCTTCCCTGCTGATAGAGCTTTACATACCGAAATACTTCTTCACTCACGCGGCGTCGCTGCATCAGAGTTTCCTCCATTGTGCAATATTCCCCACTGCTGCCTCCCGTAGGAGTCTGGGCCGTGTCTCAGTCCCAATGTGGCCGTACATCCTCTCAGATCGGCTACTGATCGTCGCTTTGGTAGGCCGTTACCCTGCCAACTGGCTAATCAGACGCGGGTCCATCCTGTACCGGATTGCTCCTTTTCCCTATGCACCATGCAGTGCTAAGGGCTTATGCGGTATTAGCAGCCGTTTCCAGCTGTTGTCCCCCTGTACAGGGCAGGTTACCCACGCGTTACTCACCCGTCCGCCACTAAGTTCCTCCCGAAAGAAAAACTTCGTTCGACTTGCATGTGTTAAGCACGCCGCCAGCGTTTATCCTGAGCCAGGATCGAACTCTCATGTTCAATTCTCTGTCCAGTTCTGCGCTAACGCATTCCTGTCCGTTTGTGTGTCTTACTTAAAAGACTTTACTGTTTTTATAGGTTGTAGTTTATACTACGCTAAAAATTTCACTCGCCTGACTGCTTTCGCAATCTGGCTTTTTAAGAAATCTTCAGGGTTGGTTATACTGTTCAATTATCAAGGTTCTTTGTGTTTTTTCTTTGCCGTCTCAGTGACAGCTCATCTAATATATCACAGTCGCTTGCGTTTGTCAAGCACTTTTTTCAACTTTTTTCAATTCATTGTTTTTAATGGTTTTGAATTGTTTTTATTACTGCTACAATTCTCATTATTGTTTCTGAATTGTTTTTGTTGTGTCTGTGTTGTTTTCAGCGACGTTGACTATAATACCACCCTTCAAAGAGTTTGTCAACAAGTTTTTTCTTTTTTTTTGCAGCTTGAAAGCAGCAAAGAAATAATATCTTCGCTTTTATTCCCAAACACCAAAAAAGCGGGTACCGATTCTTTTTCTTCGATACCCGCTCTCAAACCTCGCTATCCATTGGACAATACCTCTTTCTTTGGCTGTCAACTTTTCAGGTTTAGGAATAAGATTTCTTTTTGATTTTTTCACTCTTTCTTATCCGCTTTGTTTTTACTATTTAGTTGTTTGTTGATTCATCCTGCAAGAACATCTTTTTCTTTTTTTGATTTTTATTTGTCTGCCTGCATTTCTTTGATAAGATAGACTATTCTGTGATACAAATACTTCTCATCATGTTTCCGAAATACAAATACCACGTTTTTCTATCGGCTTCCCTTCGATTCTTTTCTTTCTCTTTGGGGTTCCTCTTATTTGTTTTCTCTTCACAAATAAGAAATCTTTGATTGCTTTTGGCAGATTTGAAAATCCATTCCGTGCCGAATCTTTTTTCCTATGTTTCAACTACTTTTTATAAAGTAATGAAACGAAGTTTAATTGTACTTTGGACCGTACCTCCTTTTCTGGGTTTCCCTCCCTATTTTTTTTGGATGTTTATTTCTTTGTTGTGACTTCATTATAGCCTACGTCTCCTATTTTGTCAAGTACTTTTTAAAAATATTTTTAAGTTTTTCTTTATCTTTTCTTAATTGTGTAAATTATATAGAATTATTCAAACAGTTTTAAAATACTTACTAGCTGTAATGCGTATCAACTCCATTGTTGACTGAATCTTTTTAAATTTACCAGCAGCAATTCATAGCCACACCTCGACTTTACATTATTCTGAATCTGAATCGTTACAAAAAGAGCCTTGGTTCTACAGCCCCTGCCTTGAACCAAAGCCCTATATACTTCTCTAAACTTAGTTTCCGTCTACTTAACGTAGCTTCATTTTCTTTCAATTATTTCCAATTCAAAAGAATATTTTTTAAATCTTCTACACTCTTAGCAATCTTCGTAGCCCCTGCTTCTTCTAATTCCTCACGGCTTCCATATCCATACAGAACACCTACACTGTCAATTCCTATTGCCTGTGCTCCCTTTACATCATAGCTTCGATCACCAACCATGACAGCCTCAGACAAATCTGAAATATTCATCTGCTCCAGCGCATATGCTAAAACCTCTGCCTTATTAGTTCTTCCCTCATCCATCGTAGCTCCGGCCATTACCTTTATATAATCACGGATATGAAAATGACGCAGCACAATATCAGCAAATGCCTCTGGCTTTGAGGTTGCCATCGCAAGAAAATACCCTTTATCCTGAAGTTCTTTTAGCATTTCTTCAATGCCCGGATAAATTTCATTTTCGTAAATCCCAGTCGGCTGAAAATACTCACGAAAAGCAGCAACAGCTTCCCTTGCCTGCTCATCATTCATACCATACCTGTCACGATAAGTATCTAAAAGCGGCGGTCCGATAAAAAATGTCAGATCATGGTAATCAGCTTTAATCCCAAAATGTGCCAGTCCCCTTGCCGCTGATTTGCAGATTCCTTCCATCGGATCTGTCAACGTACCGTCTAAATCAAATAAAATGTACTTTTTCATACTTATTCCTTTTCCTTTAAAATATCGTAATAAAATCAAACCTTAAAGCGATAGCCTACACCCCAGATCGTTTCAATATACTGCGGCTTGGAGGTATCATATTCAATCTTTTCGCGAATCTTCTTAATATGAACAGTTACAGTTGCAATATCACCGATTGATGCCATATCCCAGATTTCACGAAACAGCTCATCTTTTGTGAAAACATGATTCGGATTTTCAGCAAGAAACGTCAAAAGATCAAATTCCTTTGTTGTAAATGCCTTTTCCTCACCATTTACCCACACACGGCGCGCTGTTTTGTCAATCTTGATTCCTCTAATCTCCACAATATCATTTTGCTGTGCATTGCTGCCAACTAATCTCTGATAACGTGCCATATGTGCCTTTACTCTTGCAACAAGCTCACTTGGGCTAAATGGCTTTGTCATATAGTCATCGGCACCAAGACCAAGACCTCTTATCTTATCAATATCATCCTTCTTTGCAGAAACCATTATAATAGGTGTATTCTTGTTCTCACGAATCTTCTTGCAGATATCAAATCCATCAATTCCTGGAAGCATCAGATCTAAAATGATCAGATTAAAATCTTCTTTGAGTGCACGTTCAAGTCCACTAGTACCAGATGTTTCAATCTCCACCTCAAATCCAGAAAGCTCAAGATAATCTCTTTCTAACTCTGCAATGCTAATTTCATCTTCTATTATTAATATACTTGCCATGTCATTCCTTCCTTTCTTTTCCGCGCATCTGCATTATATGCGTTGAATTTTTCGACGAATTATCCTGTGTAAATACAACCTTTCCTGTACCGCTTTCTTTCGTCAATTTTTGCTCTTTTGTTTTGGCTTCTTTTACTTTTGTTTCCTTTGTCTTAGCCTCTTTTGTTTTTTCATCTGTATCGTCTGCCTCTGCTGACTCTACATTTTGTACATTTTCCTGATATTTTCTTAAAACAAAGTACACAACTGTTCCAGTACCTTCTTTACTTGAAGCCCAAACTTTTCCGCCATGATCCTCTAGTATCTTGCGCACAATAGAAAGGCCAATACCACTTCCTCCCTTTGCCGAATTACGCGATGAATCAGTGCGGTAAAAACGATCAAATATATATGGAATATCTTTTGTCGCAATTCCTTTTCCATTATCCTCAATCTCAACCTGAATAAAGTCACCGACATCTTTTATTCGCATATTGATAAAGCACTGTGACTTGTCAAAGTATTTGCATGAATTACTTATGATGTTATTGACCACTCTTCGAATCTGCTCTGGATCAGCAATAACCATTACTTGCTCATCTACATAATTGGCATACTGGAATACAATATTTTTTGCACCAAGATCAAGTCCAACTTCTTCGGCACAATCTCCAAAATAATCGCTGACATTGATTTTTCTAAAATTGTATGGAATGCGATTAGTATCAATCTTTGAGTAAAATGTCAGTTCATCAATAAGACGCTGCATATCATTTGCCTTGTTGTAGACAGTTTTAAGATAACGTTCCATCTTTTCTGGTGTATCAGCAACACCATCCATGATTCCTTCCACATATCCCTTAATAGATGTGATAGGTGTTTTCAAATCATGCGAGATATTACTAATCAGCTCACGATTTTCGTTGTCAAAACGTATCTTCTCCTCTGCACTTTCCTTTAGGCGCTGTCTCATCTTCTCAAAGTCTGTACAAAGCTGTCCCATCTCATCATTTGATGCAGCAGTCACCAAAAAATCAAGATTTCCTGACTTAATTTTCTCAGTGGCCAGACGAAGCTCCTTAATAGGCTGTACAACTGAGCGGTAAATCCATGTTGTGAAAATACATGCCGTCAAAAATAGGATAAAAATCATCGCCAGCACAAACTGAACGACAAGCTGCTTTAACTCTGGAAGCCACTGATTAACCTTTACAAGTGTATATACCTGTGCACGGCTTCCATCTGCAAATTTGCTGTCAGCTGCCTTTCCAAGTATAGTATTCTCCTTACTCAGATATACAGTACTAGTATCATCGGCTGCATCTATTTTTTCCTGTGACTCTCTTTCGATTGCCTCAATCTCTTCCTGCTTGAGAGGCTTATAGCTGTAGTAAATGTCCTCATCCTTAAGAACAACTACATTAATAAATTCTCCTGCCTCCTTCTCACAGTACTTTTCCAGCATCTTTTTGTCTTCCAGCAACTGACTGTCTTCTTCTATTTCATCCTGCAATTTCAGCTGTACATTGTTCATCAGCTGACTAAATAATTTATTATTATTAGGAAAAAAATCCGTAAGCTCTGCTGACACTCCATAGCTGTTCTGAATGATTACAAACTGATAGCGTACTAACACAACGCTAAATACACAAAATAAAAACAACGGTATTGCCATAATCATTAAAAATGATATAATCAGCTTATTTTTCAGCTTCATGGCACTCTCCTTTCTTTTGTTTTACCAGCTTGTCTGCTCAAAATTTATGAGCTTTCTCGATAACTGGATGCCATAAGCTTATTATATCAGATTCTTCCTAATGCGTATCTAAAAAATGAGCGAATGATTCTAAAAAAAATATAAAATGCTATGCTTCATCCCGCCCTGAGCTGAGTGCAAATCCGTAGACTTGCTGTACTCCCGCCGCGAGAAGTGCTTTAGCACATGATTCCATGGTACTTCCTGTTGTATAAATATCATCGACAAGTATCACGCGTTTGTATGCCTGTGCCCGTTTTTTATCTGCTGTAAATGCATCTTCAAGATTTTTCTGACGCGTCGCACTGTCGAGATCTTTTTGCGGACGTGTCTTTTTGACACGAATTAGAACTTTTGTGTCAATTGGAAGTGACCAATCTTCTCCTATTCGCCTGGCAATCTCCTCCGCCTGATTAAAACCACGCTTTTTTTGTCTTGATGGATGAAGCGGAATAGGAATTAAGCAGTCACACTGCCATCGCATAATAGTATCTCGATACTCATGAGCTGCCTCGCTGCAAGGGTAGTCAAGAAGCTGTCTTTCATTATGATATTTTACATGAAAGATCATTTTATGAACCCATTCCTGCCTGTAATCATATCCAGTCAGGCTGCGGACAATGCAACGTTTCATTCTCATACAATCCTCACAATATTCCTTTTCTTCATTAAGCAGCAGACGGCCACATTTTAAACAGCCCTTATCTGCTACCAAGTGAAAATTTTTTCTGCAGGTATCACAAATCATTTCTCCCCATGGGCTTACAATGTCTCTGCACACAGGACAGCGTCTTGGGAAAAACAACTCATCAAGCCAGCTCATATACCTCCTTTATCCGATCCTTTAATCCACTGTAACGTTTTTGCTCCTGTTCATTTGCAATCATCTCCTGAAAAGTGTGCACACTTCCCACAATGCAAACGCAGCTTTTCGCTCTTGTAACTCCCGTATAAAGCAGATTTCTGTTCATTAACATCCTTGGACCTCCAAGAAGCGGCAAAATCACGGCCGGGTACTCACTTCCCTGTGATTTGTGAATTGTAACGGCATAAGCTAGTTCCAATTCCTCTGCCTGCTTAAACTCATATTCAACACGGCGTCCTTCCTCAAACTCAACTGTAATCCTTTCCGTATAGGAATTTATTTCCCTCACAATTCCCATATCTCCATTGAATACGCCGACACCCTCATCAAGCGGCATACGATAACTATTTAACACCTTCCACTCCATCTGGTAATTGTTTTTGATCTGCATGACTTTATCACCCTCACGCAAAATAAAACTGCCAACAGTAAGTTCCTGCTTAGAAGGATCCGGCGGATTCAGTGCTTCCTGCAAAGCAGCATTTAGCTGTTCCACACCAAGAAGACCTTTTCTCATCGGTGTTAATACCTGAATGTCACGTGTGCTGCTGTTTACATAGTTAGGAAGCTTATCCTTTAAAAGCGTGATTGTCGCGCCGATGATATTTCCTGGATTATCGCGCTTAATAAAAAGAAAATCGCGGCTTCCGGGTCTTGGCTCCACCATCTCTCCAGCATTAATTCGGTGCGCATTCATGATGATATCACTCTCTGCTGCCTGTCTAAAAATTTTCTCAAGGCGTACAACTGGAAACGCATCTGAATAGATCATATCGCGCAGTACATTTCCAGGGCCTACGCTTGGAAGCTGATTCACATCACCTACAAGAATCAGACGCATTCCAGGAACTAGTGCACGAAGAAGTGATTTCATTAAAAAGATATCAACCATTGATACCTCATCAATAATCACAACATCTGTCTCAAGTGGATTATCTTCATTTCGTCCAAATGATGTTGCACCCTCGCCCACCATTCCAGAAAGCTCCAGAAGACGATGCACAGTTTTTGCTTCACATCCTGTTGCCTCCTTCATGCGCTTTGCCGCGCGTCCAGTCGGTGCAGCCAATAAAATATCCAGACCTTCCTTCTCAAAATAGCGAATTATTGTTCGTATCGTTGTTGTCTTTCCTGTTCCAGGTCCTCCGGTAATGATTGTCAGACCATTATTGACTGCTTCCGATACGGCAAGGCGCTGACGCTCATCAAGTGCAATATCCTGCTCTGTTTCAATTGCCTTGATTTTTGCCGCAATCTCATCAGATGTAATCGTATCCTTTATATTCAAATCCTTAAGCATCTGTGCAATCGTCAGCTCTGTATAGTAGCTTACAGAGGAATACACCATCTGAATGTCTTCTTTTGTCTTAACGACAATTTTCTTATCCATGATCAGATCCATGATGCGGTCATTCATAGAATCAATCTCCACACCAAGCAGTCGTCTAGCCTCCTGCATCAGCTGATCCATCGGAAGACATGTGTGTCCCTGTCCTGTTGCCTGTTCAAGCACATACAAGATTCCACTCCTGATACGAAAATCAGAATCTGGCAAAATTCCAGCTTTCGATGCTATCTCATCTGCAATACGAAATCCTACACCGTCAATGTCATCTGCAAGCTTATAAGGATTTTCACGAATCACCTGATACAAACGACCTTGATAAAAATTGTATATTTTCATGCCAAGGTTCTGAGTGATGCCATATTGCTGCAAAAACAACATCGCCTGGCGAAGATCCCTCTTTCCTGCAACGGCACCTGAAATTTCTAGCGCCTTTCTCATGCTGATTCCCTTCACCTCTGCCAAACGCTCCGGTTCCTCTTCCATAATGCGAAATGTATCATCACCAAACTTTTTAACAATTCTTGTCGCTAACGCCTCTCCAATTCCCTTTATTGCACCGGAACTTAAATATTTTAATGTCGAAGCCGCGTCACTCGGCGCGGTAAATTCATACTCTTGAACACGAAGCTGTTTTCCATAAATCGGATGGACATTCATCTCCCCGCGCGCAGTTAAATATTCTCCCTCGGACACATCAGGAAAAACGCCAACAAGAAACTCCTCCTTGTTTCCCTCCTTCATACAAAGTACCGAGTAACCGTTTTCTTCATTGCGAAAGACAATCCGGTCTATATATCCCTGTAACTCTACCATTTTCTCACCCTTACATAGTTTTCCTGCATGAACAAAACGAACCGGCAAAGATGTTGCTTTTCGCCCTCTTTTGCCGGTCTGTCTCACTATATTACCTACTAACTTATTAATCTCTTATCGAGTTCATAACTTCAATATATTTTCCAGTTCCAACTGCCACGCAAGTAGTTGGCTCTTCAGCTGTCATCGTCGTTATTCCAAGACGTTCCTCAAGAAGCTGCTCAAGTCCTGTCAGCAACGCACCGCCGCCCGTAAGTACAATACCACGGTCGGAAATATCAGCTGCTAACTCCGGAGGTGTCTTTTCAAGTACCATATGTACAGCCTCTACGATCTGATTTGCTGACTCAGAAAGTGCCTCAAGAGTCTCCTCTGATGTAATCGTAACTGTCTTTGGAAGACCAGTTACAAGATTGCGGCCTCTTACATCAATTGCAAGCTCTTCCTGGCGCGGATAACAGGTACCAATCTTAATCTTGATTTCCTCACCTGTACGCTCGCCAATTAAAAGATTATGCTTCTTTCTCATGTAACGTACAATTGCCTCATTGAAATCATCACCAGCTACCTTGATAGATTCACTGACAACAGTTCCTGCGAGTGAAATTACAGCCACATCTGTAGTTCCGCCTCCAATATCAACAATCATGTTTCCACAAGGCTTTGTGATATCGATGCCTGCACCTATTGCTGCTGCAAGTGGCTCCTCAACAAGATAAACCTCCCTTGCACCTGCATTAAAGGTTGCATCCTCTACAGCTTTTCTCTCTACTTCCGTAATCTGGCTCGGTACGCAGACACAAATGCGCGGTTTTCTAAATGTTCTCTTTCCGATTGCCTTTTGAATAAAGTATCGGATCATCTTTTCCGTAATCGTATAGTCAGCAATTACGCCCTGCTTAAGCGGACGGATTGCAACGATATTTCCAGGGGTGCGTCCAATCATCATACGTGCCTCTTCACCAATCGCTTTTATCTCGTTGGTATTGCGGTCATATGCTACAACGGAGGGCTCCTTTAAGACGACGCCCTTCCCCTTTATATATACCAGAATACTGGCAGTTCCCAAATCAATTCCTATATCAGTTGACACGCCAAATGCCATGGTTAAAACTCCTTTCCCAAGACAAGTATCCCCCGGATAAATGCCTACACAAGTATCATTATATACAATATCTTGAAAAAGGGAAAGTATTTTTTTCGATTTTCCCAAAAAATACTTCTTACGAATTTATTAAGGCTTGTTTGGTTCTTCTTTGGTTTCATAATTCCTTAATTTTTTTTCTTCTTTATTCAGATTTCGTACAAACTTCTGTCACATTTTTGAGATACATTATAACTGTACTTAAAAAGTACTTCAAGTCGATTCCCCATCACTTGAAAGCTTTTTCATACTCATACCCGGTGCTGTAAGGCACCGGGCCCCCCTCAAAAGACAAGAGACTTGTGATTCTCCCTATACAGGGTCCGGCATTTCAATGATTTGCCGGGCCTTTTCTAATGCTGTCTTTCAAATATATACACACATTAAACTTCTTTGCCGCTGCATGCATCAAGCACCATACGTGCACTTCTTACCTTCTTATCATCTGTCTGCCAGATCATATACTCACTCATTCCCGGAAGACCCATGCTTACTCTTGTATTTCGATACTTCATTGCACTCTCAAGCTCTATCTTTGCCGAAAGATGGAAATGTCTGATTCCTTTTTCATATAATGGCTTTATTACAGCATCTGACACACCTGCTCCTGCCAAAATATGGATTCTTCCCTCTGCTTTTGCTGCAAGTGCTTCAAGACAATTTGCTCCTGCCAGCGCTGATGGCTCCTGTCCAGACGTTAACAATGTGTCCACACCAAGGTTAATCAGTGCCTCTAGTGCCTCAAATGGATCTCTGCACATATCAAATGCACGATGACATGTCACCTTACACTTTCCAGCCGCCTTCATACATTCTTCCATAAACTCCAGATCAAAACTTCCGTCAGGCAGCAGTGCACCGATAACAACGCCCTGTGCGCCTTCCTCGCGAAACGCCTGAATTTGTTCCAGAATCAGTTCCTTTTCATATTTGCTGTAGCAAAAATCGCCAAATCTTGGACGAATTAAAATGCGCGCCGGAATCCCAGCCTCATTTTGAATGATACGATACATCTTCGTATCTGGTGTCGTTCCTCCTATGATCAGATTGCTGCACAGCTCAATACGATCTGCGCCTCCCTTTTTGGCTGCAATTGCAGACTCTATGCTGTCTGTACATACCTCGAGAACTGTTTTTTCTTTTTCCATTGTATTCCCTCTCTTTCTATTATTTAGAATGATCTCCCATTTTTCCATTATAGCATTTCTATTCTCATTTGCCTATGCATACATTGTAAAAACAAATATTTTTTTGAGGGTTTTATGAGAGATTACATAGAGGAACGCGCCATTCACATTGCACAGTACATTGTTGACAACGGCGCCACGGTTCGCCAGACAGCCAGACAGTTTGGTGTCAGTAAATCAACAGTTCACAAGGATGTCACACAGCGTTTGATACAAATAAATCCGCGCCTGGCTTTCCAGACACGGATTATTCTCGATATCAATAAATCTGAGCGTCATATACGCGGTGGAATGGCAACACGTGAAAAATACCGCCACCACACACAGAACGTCACTTTTTCTTCGAATATTCACGCTCCATGCGGTAATACTGAATATTCTGATACTCATTCAAAAGATTCTGAATTTCCTCAGGTGCATCGTCGTACTCCACCAGATCGCCGTCATCATTTCGATAGCCGACTGCATTCATCATTGGAATTTGACCCTGCCACAGATTTTTACGGAATGTCTGGTATTCATCAAGCTGTAATCCAGCAGTCTCAAACAGCAGAATATTCAGGTAATTCAAGCTGATCTCTACATTTGTCTGCTCTTGAATATCATAATTTGCCCAGATGAAAAATGGCGTCTTCTGACGCTGCTGCTGTTGTTCGTATGTCTGATTGTCAAAATCAAGGCCATACTCTTTGTAAATTGGACGAACCACATAATCATTTGGCTGATGATCGCCCCAGAACACAACAATAGTCTTTCTATCTGACTGAGATAACTCACTTAAAAGTGATGCAACATCCTGATCTGTTTCGTACATCAAAGACAAATATTTGTTCAGATATTTATTTGAATATGTATTCTTAAACTTAGCAACAATCTGCGGATCAAAGTTATCAAAATCACCGCCATAGTTGCTGTGATTCTGCATAGTAACATTAAACATAAAGAATGGTCCTTCTGTGTTGTTGCGCCACTCTAAAATACTCTTAAAATCAGCTTCATCAGAAACATAGTTGCGAAGCTTGTCCTCAAATGGAAAGCTTCCCTGGAAATAACGATAGTCAAAGCCCATAAGATCATATATAAACTCACGATTCCATCCCTTTGCGCGGTATGGATGTGTACCATATGTCGTATAACCATACTCCTCTAACTGAGGAACAATTGTGCTGATACCATCACGTATATACTGTAAATATGGAACTGATCCATTTGGGAAAAATGCCATGGAATTTCCAGTTAAAAATTCAAACTCAGAGTTTGCTGTATTTCCTCCAAGAACAGAAACATCAGCATAACCACTGATTGTATTGGCTACTTCACCTCTTAAGATGCTATGGACAAACGGCATATAATCTTTGTTTGTCTCAAACTCACCAAGCACTGCCGGATCTGAAAATGTCTCATCCATGATGGCAATGATATCTGGCAGTTCTTCTGGTGTCTCCACTTTTTCCACTTTCTGTTCATTTAGTAGAGATAATGCATACTCATCTGAGTAATTTTTTGGCTCTTCAATCTGAAGAAAATGGATGTCCAAAATGAATGACACAAAAAAGCCATCCTTACTGTGCATATACTTTGCATTAAACAAAGTATCATTTAATCCTGTATTTCTCTCTAAATTATCCTGCCATAAATATGAAATATAAAAATAAGCCGGAATACACATAGCCACAGTAAGAATCGGACGCAGAATTTTTTTATTCAGACGAATATTGGTTCTCACACCGACAATTAACATTAAAATAAACATTGCGATGTGCTCTGCAAGCGCCCAATCTACTGAAAAGACGTAGTTGTCTGCCACACTCATTGCTGTTTCAAAGGAATATATATCCCATGGAACAATAGGATTTGAACGAAACATCACAACAAAATAGTTGCCAACACCAATAATGGCAATTGCTGACACACAGATGGCCATTGAAATGCTAGTTCGCCCAGCTATAAAGAACACAAATAAAAATAACCAATAGTAAAATGCAATATTAAGCCGCTTTGCCAGCTCAATCATGGTACTCATCTGATGAGTCAGTGTCTCAAATGTGTAAAAACAGCCTAACGGGATGACAAGTGCAAATAGAATGCGGATCACTGGATGCACTGGCATATCAATCATATATATGGCGAGAGTGAGCACACAAATACCTGCAAGAATCGCACAATCTTTTGCAGAAAATTCACTGTAATACCAAGCCATGCCAATCAGAATGCCAAAACAAAGCAACAATATTGCCGCCTTGATCAGACGTGGTTTTGTCTTGCCGATATGTACCTCCTGCCGCCATGAAACGGCCTTTTCCTTAAAACTCATTCCTTTCTTTCTCCTTCCGCCTGAGTCTTCACAGGCAATCAATAAAAATCATTGATTACTTTAGCACAAATAGAGATGAATGTAAAGTGAACAATAGTCACAAAAGCTCATTCGGTGCTATGTTACGAAAGAGCATCTGGGACAGGTTACCGCGCCCATTCGCAAAACGCGCTTCGCGCTTACTCGCTACTTCGCACAATGGTTTCACCACTGTTCACGGGACGCCCATTCACAAAACCGCACGTTCCGTGCGTCGCCGCTAATCGCAAACTAAGTTTGCTCGCAGCTTTGTTTTGTTCATTAACGGGCGTCCACTTCGTCCTGCTGATCTGTCAAATTTTCATGCAAGCATGAAATTTGTCCAGATCTAGCATGACGCGTGAACTTTTACATAAAAAAATACCCTGGCTTTCGCCAGGGTACTAAAAAAGGGGGAGGGCTGCCGGTAACTCACCCGGCTTGATGTTTTGTCTGCCTGTGGATTTCTCTAATTCACAGCCAATGCACTTACTCATAATGCATCTATGGCCGACTGTTTCAAAAGCTTTCATCTAAGCTTTGTCTATATAATACATGTTATTTGTGTCCAAATTTTGACCATCGTCTTAAAGAAATCTTACGAATTCTTACCAAACCATTATCAAAAATAAATATTTTATTAACTATTCAGAGCCATGCGAAATTGCAGGGAAAAGTACGAATCATGCTCGCATGAATGAGTACTTTTTCATACAATTTCATATGGCGAGAAGCCATAACGAGATGAAGCGCAGCGGAATCGAGGTACGGCTCTGAATAGTTATCAGAGCATTTTTCACCCGATCAATGCTGCATATTCATCAATCAGATTTGCAAATGTCTGAAGGCTGCTTCTCCAAAAATCTGGCTTTGTCAGATCTATTCCTGCCATTTTTGCTGTGTCCTCTACAGAGCATGTCGCAGTTGCTTTTAGCAGTGCATTATATTTCGGAACAAAGCTCTCTCCCTCATTTAAAAACTGTGTGTACAGACCCATTGCAAATAAACCGCCAAATGCATATGGGAAGTTGTAGTAGCTTAATCCTGATGAATAGTAGTGCCCCTTGCAAGTCCACATATATGGATGAAGCTTTGTCTGATCAAGACCATCTCCATATGCCTGCTTCTGAGCATCAAGCATAATCTCCTTTAAGTCATTTGTCATCAAAAACTGCGCTTCACATTTATGGAATACTGCATCCTCAAATAAAAATCTGGAATAAATATCACAGATAATCTGCGTTGTTCCTGACAGCAAATTTTCCAGAATAGCAAGCTTTTCCTGTGGATCATTTGACTTTTTATATGCACTCAGCATAAAGTGTGTCTCATTAAAAGTAGAAGCTGTCTCTGCAACTGGCATAGAGTAATCCTGATTTAAGATACGATTCTCAAATATCTGCTTATTGTGGAAAGCATGGCCAAGCTCATGTGCAAGTGTTACAACAGAATCAAATGAACCATTGAAATTAGTCAAAATACGGCTCTGCTTTTCGGTTGTCACATTAGCGCAGAATGCACCGCCTACCTTTCCCTCATGAGGATAAAAATCGATCCAACTCTCTGCAAAAGCGCGTGCCATCATATCTGACAATTCTTTTGAAAAATGGCTGAAGTTTTCTACAAGCGTATCTCTTGCAGTTTCTGCAGTATAATTGGAATCCATCTTTCCAACAGGTGCAAACATCTCATACCACGGCAGTCCGCCTTCGTAGCCTAAATATTTTGCCTTTGCCTTTAAATATTCCCAGAACTTTGGCAGATACTCGCGCATTGCAGTGAACATTGCATCAAGAGTTTCCTTTTTCATATGGCACTGTTCAAGTGTCATGGCAAGAGGACTCTCATATCCCTTCTTTTCGCTTAACATGGATACCTGTCCCTTGATATTATTAAGTGCAAAAGCAATAGAGTCTGCAATTTTATCATAGCTTGCAAGTTCAGCCTCATATGCCTTCTTTCTTACTTCCTTATCCTCACTTGTTGCCAGATTTCTGACTGCCGGAAGGGTAATAACCTCTCCCTCATAATCTACCTTTAATGTGGATGTTAAATAGTCAAACAGCTTGCCCCATGCACTGCCGCCTGTGATATCCATATGTGCAATCAGATCTTCCATATCATCTGATAACATATGAGCCGCGTCTTTCTTTATCTCTGTCAGATAATAATTATACTCTGTCAGCAAACTGCTCTGTGCAATCACCTGATCAAGATTTTCAATTGAAGCTACATACTTGCAAAATGCAACGTTTGCTGCTGTCTGATTTGCTGCGATACGGTCATAACGTGCCCCCATATCATTTGTTTTACTATCTGACGTATTAACAGATGCCTTCAATGAAATAAACTCACCAAGACGGCTTCCTAATGCTGCCATTTCTTCTTTTACCATAAGACATGTTTCCAGTCCCTTTACTGGGTCGAGTTTTTTGGCTGCTTCGATTTTTTCCTTCATTCCAGCAACCTCACTCTCAAATTTTTTCATGTCTTCGTCAAACTTCGGATCCTCATATCCGTGATACAGTACGTCCAATGACCATTCCTGATTCATTTTTCCCTTTTCCTTTCCGCACAAAGCCCTCTCTGCAAATAAGCTGCAATCTGCTCTTCGTCCCATTTTTCAAGAGAACGAATACCAGCACGCCCTTCTATGTGGTGCTTTAATTCATGACGCAGCACACGTGCAATCTCACGGCGCATTCCTTCATCGTCAAGATAGCCGAATAAACGCATCATACTTCCATAATAAATTACGATCTGTTTTCCCATCTGGTAGCTGTGCAGATATTGGCCTGCAATGTACAAATCATTGTTCTGCGCATACGGGCTTAGCTTTGTCTCTTCTGAGATGATTACACCGCCGTTAAGTCCCTCATAGAACTTTTCCGGTATCTTTTCTGCCTCTTCCTGCAGGATTTCCTGAAATCTGTCATACTCCATGGCAGTCTTTCCTTTCTGTACTCTGTGCTTTACATCATTACAGATTTATCTTACCGCAGATGTAGAAATTAAGCAAGAGATATATGCTGCCGGAAGGTTATTGGAAATGACTACATTCGCTTTAAATTAGTTCTCCAATCAAGTTAATTCGCTCTCGAATCGCATTTACAAGAATATTTCTTCTCGAATCTGACAGGTACTCAGACTGGGCAAAAATTGCATCTGCCTCTTCTTCAAACCCATCAAGTGCACTTAGATCTATCCATGAAAAATCCTTGACCAGATGAATTTGTTCTGCATGCGTTTTCTTAAATGGCTTTCCCTGCAGTGACGGTGCCAGTGGTTTTATACGTGATTCCTGTGTGTTATACCAAAGTGACGTTCCACAGTCGAATATTGGCGCTGCCCCAATCCATTCTAGCGTAACTGCGTTTCTTACTAATCCAAAATTATTGAAATGTCGGTCTTCATTTGCAATAATAAAGTCCAATACAATCATTTTTTCTACTTCTTTTCGTATATTCGACACGCCTAGCTTCTCTGCACACTGGATATAATATTCGTACTCTGACAAATTATTGGGCTTTTTAAATGCATTCATAATATGGCTGGCAGAAATTAATTCAGTATCCCTCGTAATAAAATCCTCACAAAGACTAAAAGGTTCCTCATTTTCCCAAACCACTGAATATTCTACATGATTAATTCCAAGACGACTTGCGATACGAGATGCAATAACTTCACAAAGAGCCTCCTGATAATATGGCTTACTTGAACCTTTCATTAGAATACGCTTTCCATCTGCAATCTTCCATTTTTTCATTAATTGTCCATCTGAGGTATTATCAGGAGATACAAGACTCATACTCGTAGATGCACTGCCATGACCAAACAGAAGATTTCCAACATCCTCTGAAAAAGAATGATCAAAAAAGTTAATTGCTTCCCATGCGATTCGTTCACCTTTAGGTAAAATCCAATACTGATCAGAAAGACTAAGTCCATAGCATTTATCAAGAAGCTCCTGAGATACTGTCATTCCAAGCTTCTGCAATGCTTCTTTTAAACCCTGCCTGCTTGCTGGAATTGATCTTCCTGACCACCATTTCGCCAATGCCCTCTTGTTTACTACTTCTTTTTGTACAGTTCCCACTGGAAGATGCTTGCTATCATACACCTCATAAATCGAAGCGATATTTGAAAACTCATCAAGCTCAATTCGCGCTATCTCTTTTGTGCGGTGCATTAAAATATATTCCATAGCACTGCTGCTCCTTTTTCTAATTATTTTCTTCATAGTACTGCACAAACCAAATTTATACAAGCACAATATTAACTCTTCTGCTTATATCCAATAATTCCCGCCATAACAAATGTCAATATTATAATTATATCACCTGCTACAATAGGCATAAGATTCTGATATTGCTCTCTCTTGAAAATATGAATCACTAGTAAAACAATCGCCAGTCCACTCGCTATCAAGTAGATTCCGTAATGTTCACCGAATTTATGATTCTTCCACCCATACCACAAAAATGCTAATAGTGCAATTATTAAAATCGCCAAAATAAATACTGATAACATATTTTTAACCTCCTCTTATTTTTACACAGCACTTGTTATTTTTAATATATCAGACTTTTTTTAATTTGCAAGGATATTAACTTTACATTTTTCTTACAGAAATGATGGATTTTTCGCTTGTTTTGTTGTACTATTAAGGAAAAGATAAATGAAAAGGATTTTAATTATTATGCTTCGATCTGTTTCTATGGATGAAATTTCGGACGGTAAGCTTTACTCGTCCTCTGATATGGTGCGTGCTGACAGTCTTGGCTGCGATGGCTGCCATGAATGCTGCTGTCATATGGGCAATTCGATCTTATTAGACCCATTTGATGTTTACCAGATGTCTCAGGGACTGCATGTTCCTGCGGCTGCTCTTTTTAATGGTCAGCTGCAATTGACTCCTGTTGATGGAATTGTTTTACCTGCGATTGCCATGACTTCTGATAAGGATCAGTGTTCTTTTTTAAATGAAGCTGGACGCTGCTCTATTCATATGTTTCGCCCTGGCTTTTGCCGCCTGTTTCCTCTAGGACGCGTCTATGACGGCACTGGATTTTCCTACTTTTTACAGACAGGACAATGTAAAAAAGAACACTTAGCTAAGGTAAAGGTACGCCAGTGGATTAATATTCCAGAGTTAAAGCGCTATGAACAGTTTGTCTGTGACTGGCACTACTTTTTAAAAGACCTTGCTAAGACATCACAAGGATTATCTCCTGAACTAATTAAAACGCTTCATTCCTATATTTTAAAAGTCTTTTACCTGACACCATATCAGGATGGATCTGATTTTTATGATCAATTCTATATGCGCCTAAATAATGCAAAAAAATTATTTTTATAAGGAAAAAGTCTCCTGTCACAATCGACAGAAGACTTTTTTCTTATGCTGTATACTGTTTTTCTCCCTCCTCTAGTACCTTAATCCGACCGTCTTTTACTTCCACCTTTGTTACGGAACAATTTTTCTTAAGACCGCTCTTCCAAAAATCACAAATTGGCTGTTTGTTCACCCACAGCATCATTGACTGCAAAGCTGCACCATGTGTTGCAATTAAAATAGATTTGTCCTGAAGCTCTTCTCTTGTTGTGATATCCTCAAGGAAGTTCCATGTACGCGCGCAGAGCATTTTCGCATCCTCACCGTTTTCTGGTGCCTGATACTGCTCTGGATGTGCAAAGAACTCAGCAAAGCATCCAACCGGCTGCCCATTTTCATCTCTTCCTCTCATGCCTTCACAAATGCCAAAACAAATTTCTTCAATTCTTTTATCCTCGATAATAGGAATATCTCTTCCTGCCAATACAAGCTCTGCCGTTTCCTTTGCACGCTTTAATGGGCTTGAAAAGGCAAGGTCAATATGGGTATTTGCCAGTGTTTTTCCAGCCTCAATTGCAGATTCGCGTCCATTTTCATTAAGTGGAATATCGGACTGTCCCTGCATTCTCATGTCTTTATTCCAGTCTGTCTGTCCATGTCTGATAAAATATAAAAGCATTGTTTATCCTCTCATTTTCGTAAAATTTCCGTAACTATTCAGAACCCCATTCGCAAAATCGCATCTTCGATGCTTCTATTTTGCTCATGTGGTTACCTCGCCATATAAAATTGCTATTCTGTCTGAATGCAAGCATTCACAGAAAGCAATTTTGCATGGCTCTGAATAGTTACAAATTTCCAATGAATACATTATCACAAAAGGAAGGTTCCTACAAGATAAATACCAAGTTTTGCCACACCACTTAAAACCATGACAAGCACTGGGTTCATCTTGCGAAACTGAATCAGATACACAGCAGCAATAAATATAATTACCATATCAATCTGTGTCTTCTGAATCAAAATTATACCTTCTGGCCAAAAAGCTGTAACTAGAATAGAAACACCTGCTGAGGCTATAAGTGCAACAACTGCCGGGCGAAGCATTCCTAGTATTCCCTGTAACAGATCCATTTTTCTGTAACGAAGATAAAGCTTTGCAAGAAGCGTAACTAAAATACATGAAGGAAGGATGCATCCCGCTGTCGCAACAGCCGCTCCACCAAGACCTGCAACCTTTAATCCTACAAATGTTGCACTGTTTACCGCAATCGGACCAGGTGTCATCTGTGAAATCGTGATCAAATTAGTAAATTCTGCCATGCTAAGCCATTTGTGACTGTCAACCACCTGACTTTGAATAAGTGGCATCGCAGCATATCCGCCTCCGAATGAAAAGGCGCCGATCTGAAGAAAACTTAAAAATAACTGTAAGTAAATCATTTCTGCACCTTCTTTCTCTGTGCTAGTGTAAGAACTGCACCTAAAGCACCGCATGCTAAAATAATCAGTACTACATTGACATTACATACATAACCTGCTACAAATGCTGCAATCATAATGCACATAGATAATATACTTTTTGAGCGGACAATTCCGCTTCCCATATCAAATACAACACATGCAATTACTGCACCAACGCCTGCCTGCATTCCTGTCAGCACCTGCTGCACATATACATTTGAAGCAAACAGCTCATAGAAAAATGAAATAACAGAGATGATTACAAATGGCGGAATAATTGTTCCTGCAATCGCCGCTATAACTCCAATAATACCTTCCAGCTTATAACCGACTACAATTGCACCATTTACAGCAATCGCGCCAGGTGTGGACTGAGCAATTGCAACAAGATCGAGCATCTCTTCCTCGTCAATCCATCCAAGTTCATCCACAAATTTCTTTTTCATTAATGACACGATGACATAACCACCACCAAATGTAAAGGCACTCAGATATAGAGTAGACCAAAACAGTTTGAGCAGACGCATCTTTTTTGATGCTGTCTGCTCCAGATTTTTTTCCAATTTTTCGCTCATGACTTCTCCCATTGTCCGCCTGCTGCCAAACGATTTTTGACTGCTTCCATACGCTGATCTAGTGTATTGATCATCTGTGCACATTCAAACAATTCTTTTTGAAGAGAATCCTTTTCAAATTCCGGAATCTCCTTTTTGTAGCGCAGCTTGTGCTCAAGGCTTGCCCAAAAATCCATTGCTATAGTACGCAGCTGTACCTCAACCTTCATAAAACACTTTTCATTCTGAAGAAAAATTGGAACACGTACAATCAAATGAAGACTGCGGTATCCGCTTGGCTTTGGATTTTTAATATAATCCTTTGTCTCAAGCAGCTCAATGTCATCCTGATCAAGCAAACATTTTGCCAATGTATATATATCTTCCTGAAATGAGCATATTACTCTCACGCCGGCAATATCATCAAGATTTTCCTCCATTGACTTTGCACTAAAGGATTTTCCTTTTTGAGCCAACTTACGACTGATACTCTCCATTGACTTTAATCTCGTCTTTATCGTTTCAATTGGATTACGATCATACTGAAGTGAATACTGTTCATTCAACACTTTAAACTTTGTCTCAATCTCCATAATCGCACAGCGATATTTCGACATCAGTTCATCAAATGGACGTTTGTTGTCCTGAATCACATCGATTACATTTGAATTCAAAATCGCACTTCTAAGTACACGATCCATAATCTCTCCTGAAAATTCGATATGTTCAGTTCTTAGTTCTCTTATATCCATAGAAACCCCATTTCTGCACACCAAATGCGCTGTTACTCTTTTTATTACCCTTCTTAAAGAAAGCTGCCAGCAACTGCCGACAGCTTTCTACTTATTTTTTTAATCAACTTAGATCAGAGACTTGTACAGCTCTGCAATTTCCTCTACACTTGTCTCTCTCGGATTTCCTGGTCTGCATGCATCATCATATGCGGACTGAGCTAAGAACGGAATATCCTCTTCCTTAACAATTGCCTTTAAGTCAGCCGGAATACCAACATCCTCAGACAGCTTGCGAACTGCATCGATTGCAGCCTTGCGGTACTCTTCCTGAGTCATGCTGTCAACACCCTGAACGCCCATTGCTCTTGCAATTTCACGATACTTCTCGCCAGTAGCCGGTGCATTGTACTCCATAACTGTCGGAAGGATAATTGCGTTTGCAACACCGTGCGGTGTATCATACAGAGCTCCTAAAGGATGTGCCATAGAGTGAACGATTCCAAGACCTACATTAGAGAATCCCATACCTGCAACATACTGTCCAAGAGCCATGTCTGCTCTTCCCTCTGGTGTATTTGCTACTGCATTGCGAAGGCTTCTGGAAATAATCTCGATTGCCTTTAAGTGGAACATATCAGACAGCTCCCAAGCACCTGCAGTGATGTAACCCTCAATTGCATGAGTAAGTGCATCCATACCAGTTGCAGCTGTCAGTCCCTTTGGCATACTGGACATCATCTCCGGATCTACAAATGCAACAACCGGGATATCCTTAGGGTCTACACATACCATCTTACGATTCTTCTCAACATCAGTGATAACGTAGTTGATAGTAACCTCTGCTGCAGTACCAGCTGTTGTAGGAACTGCAAAAATCGGAACAGACTTATTCTTTGTCGGTGCAACACCCTCAAGGCTTCTGATATCTTCAAACTCTGGGTTTGCAATTACGATACCGATACCCTTTGCAGTATCCATAGAAGAACCACCACCGATTGCGATCAGGTAATCAGCACCAGACTTCTTGAATGCCTCAACACCAGTCTGTACATTCTCGATTGTTGGGTTTGGCTTAATGTTGGAGTAAATCTCATAATCAAGACCAGCTCCCTCAAGTACATCGATTACCTTCTTGGTAACACCAAATTTAATCAAATCCGGGTCAGAGCATACGAATGCTTTCTTAAATCCTCTTCCCTTTGCCTCTGTAGCAATATCCTTAATTGCTCCTGCGCCATGATAAGATGTCTCATTTAACACAAATCTGTTAGCCATTTGTTTCTTTCTCCTTTAATTTTATTTTTCGTAAAGGAACTCTTCTGGAAGAGTTACCTTAAAATCAACCGCTAAATCGCGGAAATTCTGTGGTGTGATTGTCTGACGCTTGTTTGGTTGCATGGACAGCATCTTTACAAGAATCTCTGCAGACTTCTCTACAGTATGCATCAGACCAAATGTCAAATCAAAGTCCTCACCTGCTGCAAACATACCATGATGAGCCCAAATTGCAACATCGTACTTCTTCATCAGCTCACTTGTAGCAACTGCAATGTCTCTTCCGCCTGGAACCATCCACGGAACAACACCTACACCATCTGGGAATACAACCGGGCACTCGGTAGCCATCTCCCAAAGCTCTCTTGTAAATACCTTATCCTCTAATGGAAGAACAAAGGTCAACGCAATTACATTAGTGGTATGTGCATGATAAATAACACGATACTTACCATTTGTAGCAAGCTTCTTTACCTCATGGTTCATCAGATGGGACGGCAGCTCACTTGTTGGTCTTCCGCCATTTACAAGACCCCATACGATGCGGTAATTTTCACCCTTATCATCTACCTCGATCATGCAGATGGAATCTTCTGGCTTAATGATAACATTGCGGAAATACTTGCCGCTTCCTGTTACAAGAAAATATTCTCCTGCCAGATTCGGAACGCTAGTACCGATTGGCTTCCACTCTTTTGCTTCAAAGTTTTCCTTAACGGACTCTACCTCTTCTGGCTTTACACGATAAGAAAGGTTTCCGCCGTTTCTCTCATGCCAGCCCTGCTCCCAGCCGTCGTTTGCCATACGAATGAATCCCTGAACAAATTCTGCATCTAAAAATCTCATGATTGTATTCTCCTGTCTGCTGTCAATAATCAATTTGTCAAACGCAAATTTCACTCTGCGCACTTGCCTACAGTATAGCCTATTTTTCACTAAAAAAAAAGTCTTTTTTTGACAAATATTATTTAATTTCGACTATAATAAAGCTCTGCGGTGCCATTTTGATCTCGCTGCTGCATTCAACAGTTTCCTTCGGTGCAACACACATCGGGTTCTTAGCACAGTTGTAATCAGTAAGTGCTGCGCACATAACAGTCTCTTTAACTGGTGTCAGTGCCTTTCCTTCCTCATTCTCAAGGTCAATGCTTACTTCATTGTCTGTTGTATTTACAAGCTTAACTATTGTAGTTTTATCTTCAGTTTCGCCTGCGCTGCAATAAATTCCCTGTGCGCGAAGCTTTTCAATCTGATCTCCCAGATCAAGTGTGCTCTCTGCATGGAATTTTGAAAACAGTTTCTGTACATAATAGCTTGGTGTTCCCCAACTAGTATTTTCATCCATCCAAATCAGATCTGGTGCCCACTGCGTATAATTTACTCTTGCAAACAGCGGTGCATATGAGGAAAGTGCAACTACATCGGCATTTCGCTCAATTCCTGTCAAAAATGCTGCTTCACTGATACCAGCCTTCCAGTTATTCTTGCTTACATGGGCAATATTAATTTCCGGATCATGAGCTGCGTACTCACCGGCAAATACCTTTATATCTCTCGGATAATTATCATAAAAATCATTGTGCTCCAAGAACCACTGCGGCGGCATATAATAATGCTCATCAATTGCATAAACAAAGTTTGGATTGTTCTTCTTTTCCTTGCGGTAGAACTCCCATGCATCTGTGTAATGGTTTGAGGTAACATCCGGTCCTGCTGAACCAATAAGCTTTATCTCTGGATACTTTGCATGGATACGCTGTTCAAAAATCTTATAGCGTGCAAAGAAATCTGTATTATCCATCTGCCACTGCTCATTTCCAATTCCAAGATATTCAAGTCCAAACGGCGCCTTATGACCAAGCTGTACTCTAACCTTTCCCCAATCACTTGACTCATCGCCATTTGCAAACTCAATTAAATCAAGCGTATCCTGAACCATCTGTTCAAACTCTGCACTTCCAATTTCCATGTACTCATAAGACTGATACTGACATGCCATTCCTACATTCATAACAGGAAGCGGCTTTGCACCAATCAGATCACACAGTAAGAAAAATTCATAATAACCAATTCCAAGTGTCTGGTTGTAGTGAGAAAATTCACTGTGGAAATCGTTTTCCTTGCGGTTATTATGTACAGCCCAGCGGTTCCAATTGCACTTTCTATCTTCAATGCGCTTTAATGTATCCTTGAAACGATAGCGGTTGGACATTGTATTTCCTTCTACAATACAGCCGCCTGGGAAACGCATAAATGCCGGCTTTAATGACTGTAAAATCTCAAAAGTATCCTTTCTAAATACACCTGCAACAGCATCTGCCGGAATCATGGAAACAAAGTCAAACTCAGCTGTTCCTTTTTCTGCAAGTGCCAATACAAACAGCGCACCATTTACGTCATCTGATGCAGTTACAGTAAGTGTATACTTGTGCCAGTAGTGCATCTTATCTTCCTCTGCCATATGCACACTGCCATCTGCATATGTTACGCCATCCTTTACAACCTTTGCAGTGATCTCTCCTAAAAAGCTGACTGCTCTTGCATAAAAGGAAACGTTATATGCAGCACCTTTCTTTAAGGTAATTCCGCTATATGCCTGATTGGAAAAACCAGCACCTGCCTCATTTGCTGTAAAGCGAAGATAATGAGGATTTTCATCAGAAACAGGGCTTCCACAAACGACCTGCAAGCGAGCGCTGTCCTCTGCCGGGTATGCATTCCAGCCATATCCCCCATCAAAAATTGTATAATAATCACCCTTATCACCATAGCAATCTACAAATTCAAAGTTACGGTTTTCAATAAGCTCTGCATAAATGCCGCCATCTGCACCATAATTAATATCCTCAAAAAATACTCCGATCAGATCCTTTGAAATTGGTGTTGTTTTTTTCTGTGATACTGTTAATTTCATGATTTCGTATCTCCTTTTCCTTTATGTTGATATTTTCTATTTTTGTTTTGCTTTATGCTTCGTTTTGTTTTTGCAAAAACTTAGCTGTTTTCTTTGCCTTTATTTGCTGTTTTCTTTTTCGACACCATTTTTTTCGCATATGTCATTTAAGCAGCAGCGATGACAATATGGCGATGTTCTTGCCGTACATATCTCTCTTCCGTGAATAACAAGTCGATGACAAAAATCACTGCCTTCTTCTGGAGGAATCAGCTTCCATAATGCCATCTCAACCTTCTTTGGCTCCTTTATACCATCTACCAGACCAATGCGATTCGAAAGTCGAATGCAATGTGTATCAGTTACAATTGCCGGCTTTCCAAATACATCTCCCATAATCAGATTGGCACTTTTTCTGCCAACACCCGGAAGCTTCAACAGCTTATTAAAATCATCTGGTACCTTGCAGTCATACTCATCGCGAAGCATTGTCATGCAAGCCTTTATGTCTCTTGCCTTACTTTTTCCAAGTCCACATGGACGCACAATCTCTTCAATATCTGATTCATCTGCGTCTGCCAGAGCACTGATTGTTGGAAATTTTTCATAAAGCCCTGGAACAACCTGATTTACTCTGGCGTCTGTACACTGTGCTGCAAGACGCACGCTGATTAAAAGCTTCCATGCATCCTCATACTCAAGCGTACATCCTGCATCAGGATATTCTTTTTTTAAACGTGCAACTGTCTCAAGCGCAAGTTCTTTTTTTGTCATATGTTCCTCCCAAAAACCACAGCAGTTTCCGCATCCTCATAAGCACGAAGAAGCTCTGCCACGCTCCATGCCTGCGCAAAGCAGCCTCTTGATTCAGCAGGACATTCACCATCATAAATCTCAGCAATTTGTCCCAGACATCCTTCTGCAAGTGCTGCATTTAGCTGGTCTAGCTGATGCAAAACCTCCTTTGCTGTCTGCTTTGGCTCATCAGAAAAGCGAATGCATGCACGATAATATGCACCAAGCGGATATGCCCACACAGTTCCCTGATGATATGCCATATCACGCTCAAACTGAGTACCGCCATAATGTGGATGAAACTGCGGATCATACAGAGAAAGACTTCTTAATCCCACTGGTGTGTAAAGCTCTCTTCTTACCTGTGCAAGAATTGCTTTTGCCTGTTTTGCTTCAATCATAGTAAATGGCATTGTCAATGCAAAAATTTCATTGCAGCGAACCTGCTTTGACGCATCATCTGGCTCTCCATTTTCAGGCAGTACATCATAAAGTGTACCGTCTGGCTTTGTAAATTTCTTTAAAAAGCTCTTTTTGATTTTTTCTGAAAGCACATCTAGGCGCGCTGCCTTTTCTTCTTCACCCTGCTTTTTTAAAAGCTCTCTCACTATACAAACAGCATTATACCAATATGCATTGATCTCAACTGGCTTTCCATGGCGTGGTGTTGGCAAAATATCACCAAACCGCACATCCATCCACGTCAGCTGCCACAGACCATTTCCAGCCGCAAGAAGTCCATCCTCTTCCATATGAATGTTATAATCTGTTCCCTTTTTATACCAGCTGATGATCGACTCTGCTGTTTTAATTGCTTCTGCTTCAAAGCTAGGATCACACTCTTTCTCTGTCACATGCTGCAGATATTCCCAAAGAGCATTTATAAATAACAATGATGCATCTACTGTATTATACATCACCTCATCCCTACCCTCTGGAAAGAGATTTGGCATGATTCCCCTGCGGCAATAACGCATAAATGTTTGTAAAATACTCTTTGCTGCCTCCATCTGGCCAATTGCAAGCGTACATCCATAAAAAGCAATCATCGTATCGCGGCCCCAGTCACCAAAAAATGGAAAACCTGCCATAATACTCATGCCGTCTGTGGAATCACGTCTTGTCAAATGTGCCTGTGCACTTACAGCTAACTGACGAGCCGTTTCACTTACTCTTCCACTTTGCTCCATAACTGCTTTCTGGCGCTCATGCTCCTGATTCCACAAATGAGAAAATACTGCTGAAAGATCATTCTGTGTTTTTTCTTCTCTTTCGCGCTGTATATTCATCCAGTTTTCATCCATGCCATAAATCAAATTAAGCATAACACTGCCATTTAACACACGCTTATCAATATCTTCTTCTGTTGTATGCGCTGACTTGATTTTATGAATCTTTCGTCCGCCGCCCCAGCCATCTCGTCCGTCAGGTCCATCCTGATCAAAACGATACCACTGTACTTGTTCTTCTTCCATCGACTCGATATCACCATCTGTATCAAGATACAAACTTGCCTCTTTTGTTGACATAAAAAGGCGATCTTCTTTTTTTCGGCAGCTAATCGTCTCGTATGTAAGTGGACGATCATTTTTTGAATGAAAACCATACACTGGAATAACCTCAATCCATGCATCCACGCCCTCATCTGCATAAAGCTGATACTGTATTGCCAGACTGTTTGTTCCATATACAAGTGTCAAACGTTTTGTGACACGCACACCCTCTGCCATATATTCCCAAGAAGGCAGTCCGTCATAAAAAAAGCTGTCAAGAAAACGAAAACCCGCTGCATCATCTGATGATGTAACATACGCCTGTGAATCCAGACGATAAGCATTGCTGCCCACATGAAGAATCTCTTCTATTCGGCGCACCATGGCAAAACGCTTTGTTGGTGCCACAAGCGCTGCCGTGAGCAAATTGTGGTCATGACGCGCATTTGAACCAATCACTGTCTGGCTGCAGTAGCCGCCAAGACCATTGACCAAAAGAAAACTATGTTCTTCTCCACGCTGCAGTGTTTTCCAATCTGATCTTCCCAAATAAAAGTCCATAATTTTACATCCTTCTTTATATTTTCTCGAATTGCTTCGACAAAAGTATACCATAAATTATTTATCATGACAATGGACACAGACTGAAGAAAAAATTATATTTTTGCGCACTAAAAAGCGGGCATCTTTTCTTCTTTTTTGATGCCCGCTGTCAAACTATTTCATCCATCGGATTTTACCTCTTCCAATTATTTAGTTTTATTTATTTTCCGTTCCTCTTCTTTATCTTCTTTTGCCTTCGTTAGCTTGTTACTTTTATGTTATCGGTCTTTTACCGTTCTCCTATTAAACTAACTTAATTTCATTCATCTATCTTTATTCTTAATTCTTCACTACAAACCTTTATGAGACTTGAAAAACATTTATCTGACTTCGTCTGATAATTCTTATTTGTTTTTCTTTCTTGCCTATTAGCCTTTCACTACGCCATTGGACTGTACTCCACTTCATACATTTTTGTTCTTCTATGTACTTTCTGCTTTTGTACTTTGTACATTTACTTTCTATGCCATCGGACTGTACCTCTTTCCAATCGTTTTGCTTTTCAGCCTTCTTTCTGATCTCTTCTAATACAACTTACCGTCCCATTGGTCCGTACCTCTTTTCGATCATTTTTGCTTTTCAGCTTTTTTAGATTTTGATTACTATCCCATTGGACTGTACCTCCTTTTTTAGATTTCTCGTAAGATTTATTTCTAATATCTTACTTAAGTTGTTTTTCTTTGTTTGTGACTTCATTATATCCTGTCTCTTTCTATTTGTCAAGTACTTTTTTAAAATATTTTTTATTTATTTTCACTGTTTATTTTTCGTTTCATAATTATCAGAATTTTCTAACAATTTTAGTAGGGCAACTATTCACAATCCGCTTTCGATACCTGCTCACAAACACAATCGCCCAGATTATACTGCATTCAAAAGGAGGAGGGATTTCTCCCTCCTCTGGCTGCTTATCAGAAGCCCTTCAGCTTGAAAATAATTGTTTCATAACAGGAAGCATCTTCGCGTTGATCTGTAATCGCAACGATCACATTTCCCTCTTCGTCCATGCAGGTTCCATTTACATATGGCCAATTTAAAGTTCCAAATAATTCTTCATAAGAAACCTCTTTGAGGATCGCACCATCAAAACCAACAAAGATTACATTTTCCATCCAACTGTCAAATATAACCCAGCCATTTTGTGTCTGCTCAAATGCAGATACACCTTCTAACATACCGCTTTCTGTATCTGTTGAACTAATTGTCATTACTTCATTCCAATTATTATCATAGATATTAAGCAATGTCTCTGATTCCTTATATCCACATACTGCCTGATAGTCCTTTGTTACACTGACTGAATTGATACCCTCAACTGGATCAATTACACGTTCTTTATTAGTTCCTGTTTCAAAGTCGTATTCTGTAATACTGTTGCTGTAGCTCCATCCAACTGCTTTCTTTCCTGATGGATGCAGTGACACCATTACGCAGTAATTAAGCAGCACTTCATCCTCTTCTGTACCCCATCGAACAAGCGGTCCGCCATTTCCAAGTGCATACAGATTTCCATCTTCGTCTCCAAAGATATTTTCAACATCAAAATCAAAATAGACATCTCCTTCATATGCGAGTCCTCCATCTTCATCACTGTACTCGCTAACGTCTCCATCTGTAAGTACATAATACCAGCCGCCTGATTTTGCTACTTTTGAATATCCATTATTGAAGGTAGGATATACAGTATCAATTGGAAGATATTCTGCTTCAACTGTGAAATTTCCTACTTGAACTGGTTCTGTATCTTTTGGAACATAAACCTCTCCATCCCAATACCATGGTATTTTTGTTTTAGTGTATTCCTTTTTATGGAATGTAACATTATCTATCAGTTCTGTTACACGAGGATCCTCAGGATCTCCATATACCATAATTTTTGCATACATAGCAGATTCTTGATCGTATCCAAAAAATGCTTTGTAATAATCATTTTCTCCCTGAACAAATTCCATTCCTCCGATTGAAACAGTTTCGCAGGAATCCTCTACAATCACATCATAAGCATTGATTCCAAAATCATATAGCTCAGATGCATAGTCAAGCGGGGTATTGATGCTTGCATTAATTCGCACGTAAATTCCATCATCCGGAATACTTAACTCCACATAAGATCCATAATCTGAACTATATGAGTACTCACTATATTCCCAGTCCGAACTGTATCTAACTGTCACATGAATCTGCTCTGCTTCCTCAAACTGCTTTTCTGCTTCTGTCGGAGTGGTCTCCCCCGTCGTATTTACTTTGCTTCCATGTGCCTTTCCCGTAGACACTGTCTCTGCCTGTGTACATAAAACACCAGACATGACCATAATAATAGCTAAAATCCACGCTGCGTACACTTTTTTTCTCATAGGCCTCTCCTTTCTGAGCTTAATTGTTGTCTCACTTTTGCTATATCTTTGTTCTTTTAGTATATACAATTCCTACGAGAAAAAGAATACTCTTTTGTGTACTTTTTAATATCCTGGTGTTACTAATCCCAGACGGCTTGCCGCAACTGCCAGCTCTGTGCGATTTCGATAACCTGTCATATCCTTTAAATGTGATATATATTTTTTTACAGTGTATACTGAAAGATGAAGCGTCTTTGCAATCTCTTCATCCATTTTGCCTGCTGATAACTCTCTCAAAACATTCATATGCTGCCAGTCAATCTCTGTGCTCCATGCATTCCCAATCTTAACAACTGGTATTTCATCCGGATAAACATTTTCTCCGTTAAGAACTGCGCAAATTGCCGCAGTAATCTCACTGTCATCAGAAAGTTTGTAGCAGAATCCCTCGATTTTTGCCTCACGCGCTCTTCGTAAAAGTTCCGGATCAAGCTGCGATGTCAAGATAAGAATTTTCACAGCCGGAAAATTTTTTTTAATTTTAACAGCAGCCTCTAGTCCACTAGCATTCATTGCCGTGCAGACATCCATTAAAATCAGATCAATATGTTCACGGCAGCAGTATGCCTCTGCCATCAGCGCATTTTCAATCACATATGATATAAAGATTTCCTCCATCTTATCTAACACCATTTCCAGATGGCGCGCTGCCATTGGATCATCCTCTACAATCATTGTGCGATATTTTTTTCTTTTTGTATTTACCATATGCCCGCCTTTCTGCGCTTTTGCGCTCAAACTTATCTGTACCTTTGCTAGCAGGTACAGATAAGTTTAACAGTAAGGCTAAACCTTGGCGTCCATTCAATTGTGACCACTCCTCCAGCTGCCTCAATCTGCCTGATCAAACCTGCCAGTCCACCGACTGGTTCTATTGGTCCCTTCGGCTTATTTCCATCATTTTGAAAGCTCAATATTTGCCATCCATTTTCTTTTTTACTTTCGATTCGAAGCTTCCGTGCATCTGCGTGACGAACTGCATTTGTAAGCGCCTCTGCTGCAATTTTCACTGCGAGTTCCCGAATTTCCTGCTCTTTTGGAAAATCTCCTAAAAACACAAGTTTCACACCTACTGCATTTGCTGTCTGAATCAGATACGTAAGCGGATCTTTTGTCTTTGTACGCCGCTCTCCTAAATCGAAAATCATAATTGTTTTTTTCCAGGAATCTAATGCTTCCAAAACAGCATCCTCACCTTTATCATCCAAAAGTGCTCGTCTTGTCTGCATAAGTGTTCTTCCAAGCTCATCATGAAAGCGCATCTTTGCCTGAAGCAATTCCTCATCTCTTGCTGCCTTCACAATCTGCTTTTGATATTCCTGAAGGCGTTTTCTAATCTGAAATAATGACTTATTTTTTCGTTCCTGCTCACACAAAAGTCCATACAGATCCGTCGTATCTGCTGATGTAATCTCAACGATTTCTTCGCCGTCCAACTTCAATATTGACCTTGTAAATGTTCTGCACTCTCCATTTGCAAAGCGGATCAAGTATTGATTTTCTTTTGTAAGCTCTGGCCGTTTTTCGCACACAATTCCATTTTGCAAGTTTCCGTCTGCAATTCTGTTCCAAAAATATGTTGCATTTTGCAGCGACTCTCCTATAAGCCTATAGCTTAACGATTCCATCATTCGATTTAAAAATAACACATTGCCTGATTGAGCCGCAAAGCATAGCCCCATCGGAAGATTATCACCGCCTTCCTTGATCGCTGCTCTGCGATTTTGAAACAGATTTCTCCACATGAATTATCCACTCATCCTCTTCCATAATAACCTTATATCGGGTATTTTCATCAAACACTGCATGTACCTGCTCGATCATTACTGGTTGTCCATTCTTTTTTTCTAATCTTTGCGCAATCATTATTCTAAGTGTAAGATTTCCATTGTCTGTGCTTATTCTAACAAAAATAGTTTCCATTGTCTTTAAAAACAACTCTATAATCTGTTCAAAGCAATCATACATCTGCAATGCTGATAAAAATGGTACCTTGCCCTCTTTTGTGCAAAAAACATCACCGTCAATTCCAGCCCATTTCATGTTGTCAACTGACTCTCTAATGCAAAATAAAAGCTCATCTAGCAAAATTTGATCATTTTTTTGCCCCAAAAACAAAAGATTGCAACGGCGCTTCATGTAAGTTCCAATTACGCTGATCTTAAAAAGCTGTTCTCTCGCTGTATTCTCTTTTTTTTCTGAAAGCTCAGATGCAATTTGCTGAATTGTTTTTTTCATATCAGCTTCTATCCTGTCATAAAGCTGCGTCTGAGCTGCAATTTTGGCCTGCTTTTCTTCTATTTCATTTTCTGCCTTTAACAATGCATTGCTGACTTCAAGCTCTTTCTCGCTTTTTTGAAGTGACTCTAGCAATGTATTAAGCAGAGATATATCCTCCTGCCAGACTACAAAACCTCCCTTTATTGCCTCTGCCTTTACGCGGACATTTTTTTCTGTGCAGCATCCTGTCTGCATTGCCTGCCTAACCATCTGCTCAGATAATAACGAGCTATTATGACTACTTGCCAGTATACTCGCATCATTTCGTCTGATCTGTACATTTAGCGTGCTGCCATTAAAAAATTGTTCATAACCTGTATTGACTGGAATGAGACCACTCCACATACAACATGTAATAGAAATCATCACAAGCTGACAGATTACTGATGTCATATCTCCTGCTATTAATCTTAAAGCTTGTATTTTGGCAATATACGATATAGCATAAATTCCAATCAGAAAAATTGGCACAAACGGCAGAAGCTTTCTCTTTTTGCTGTGTGGTACCTTTGCACCTCGCATCATAAATAATAATGTCATGCACATACATACAGCTACCCATATCATTACTATATAATATCCCCACGAATAATGATACTGATCATCTGACCAGAAGGTTTCCTCTCCAAATGAAAAAACAGCCTGATGAACATCATTTGTCATTACAAGTACAAAAAGTGCAGTACTAATCCCTGCTGCAAAAACGCTCCATAACGGCAGTCTGTAATCCTCTGATTTTCTAATGTGAAGCGATGTGTACAAACAAAAAAGAGGAATAAAAATCATTGGAAGATAATAGCTGTACCACAAATATCTTCCCCATACAGATGTATTTGGCAGCCTAAATTTTACTGTGCGCACAATCATCCAGAAAAGCATAAGAAAGACTATCGCACTTAGCCATCTTTTTACTGAGCGCACGACAACATGACGACGCAGCAAGATGCCCCAGACAATATATGTAATAAAATAAATTGCTGTGCGTCCATCACTTAGCCACACAGATAATTTTAAATTTGTTGTCAGGCGCGCCACATGGCGAAAAATCACAGCTGCTGCTACTGCCAGAATCCATATGGTCACAAGTGCCACTTTTCGTATTCGTTCTCTCCCCAATGCTCTGCCCTTTCACTGTACTTGTATATATCATCTGCCGTTTAAACACATTTTTTCATCAAAGCTTCACAACCTGATGACCTGCCGCTTTAAGCAAGCGATTCATAACAGCAAAGCCGCAGCCACTTGTATCAAAGCTCTCTGAGTAAATAAAGTCTACATTTTCTTCATCAAAATCTCTGAGCGCCCTAAACAAATTATGAGCAACACTATCCATTGAAATCCGGCTTCCAACTGAAATAACTACATCTGCCTTATACAACTCTTTGGACTCATCTGTTGCCATAATTCCAATACGAAGCCCCTGCTCTCTCTTCTTTTTTGCCTCCTCATTGATATAAGTAATCACCTTATCCTGCCCGCCTTCCACTAAAACCATAGATGCCTTTGGAGCATAATGGCGATACTTCATGCCTGGAGCTTTAGGATGCACATCCTTTCCTACCTGACGATAAACTGCAGCATCTGTCTCTACTGTGCCTAATACCTGCTGCAGCATCTCTGGTGTTACAAAGCCAGGGCGAAGCAACATCGGCACTTCTCCAGTCAGATCAATAATTGTCGATTCCACACCAATTCCAACATCACCGCCATCAATGATCATTTCGATTCGTCCATTCATATCTTCAATTACATGGCTTGCGCTTGTCGGACTTGGACGTCCTGAAAGATTTGCACTAGGCGCTGCAATTGGCATCTTACATTCCTGCAATAATGCCCTAGCCACCAAGTGGGACGGCATACGAATCGCAACAGTATCAAGACCGCCTGTTGTCTCGTATGGAATATTGTCAGCCTTTGGCAAAATCATGGTCAGTGGTCCGGGCCAAAATACATCGACAAGTGCTTCTGCTCGTGCAATAATCTTTGCGTTATCTGTCTTTATGAGCGGATAGAACTGTTCCATATCAGCAATATGCAAAATCAATGGATTGTCAGATGGACGTCCTTTTGCAGCATAGATTTTCTTTGACGCCTCCTTATTTAATCCATTTCCGCCAAGACCATACACAGTCTCAGTTGGAAATGCAACAAGACCGCCCTGTGCCCACACATCTGCGGCTTCTTTTGCGGTTGCTTCTATATTTTCTTTTGTTATATGAATAATTTTTGTCTCCATTTTGTTATGGTCCTTTTATTGTATTTTCGGATTAATATTATCATAATCTCTTTTCATTCGCAAGGTATTCTAATATTCCCTGACATATTGCTTTTGCTATTGACTTTTGATATGTTGGTGTTGCAAGAAGCTTTGCCTCCTCCCAATTGCTTAAAAAGCCACACTCACATATCACAAGAGGCATTGGCGAATGGACAAGCAGATAATATTCTCCGTTTGGCTTTATTGTTCTTGTATTTTCATCTCCAATTACAAGATCAAAAGCTTCCTGTATACTTGCAGCAAGCTTTTTTCCTTCTGCTGAATCCTTATAATAAAACACCTGTGGTCCTTTGACTGATTCCTGTGTATAACTATTCTGGTGAATGCTCACTGCTATATCTGCATCACAGTCAACCATGATCTGAATACGCTTTTTCATATCTGCAAGTTTTTTATTGCGATCTGATGACTGATACAGTGGACTGTCATCTTCCCTTGTCATGACTACATTAATTCCTTCTTTTTCAAGAAACTCTTTTACATACTTTGCAATCTCCAGATTAATATCTTTTTCAAGCACCTGGTTTATTCCAACCTTACCAGAATCGTCTGCCCCATGTCCGGCATCAAGAAGCACTGTTAATGTCTTTTTTGGAACTGTAGATACCTGCTGTATCTTTTTTGTGGTGGCTGCCGGCATTACATATGCCAGCGAGAGAATCAAAAGCATCATTATAAATTTTGCTGTCTGTTTCACACTGACCTCATATTTTATCATTCTCTTTTCTAGTATATTTACATTACCCATATACTTATCCATATTTTGCAGTGCTTCTTAAGACAAAAACGTTCAGGTCATATATTGCTGACCTGAACGTTTCATCCTATGGCTTATTCATCACTTATCTGTATATTTTCGAATAATGCTCCACGTTTCCTTATTTTCCATATTTAATTTAAAGAATGCAACGCCTCCCGGCTCATATGAGCATGCCGCCTGCATCTTTAAATCCATAGAATTTTCATCTTCGACCCAAAGGCGATACCACGAACCATTCTCCTCATACTCAGTGTAAAACTGACCGACATCATCAAGCCATGTCAGACTCAGATCATGCTCACGAATTATGTTATTCTCGCCCTCCATGCTGACACCTTTGCTGCTTAACAGATATTTGTTGTTCTTAGAATCATATGCACCATCGCTGTTATCAACAAAAACCTGCGAATTATCATTCTTATCAGACTCACTCTCTGCCGGTATCTCACACCACAGTCTGCTGTAAAATGGAAGACCTACAATCACCTTTTCCTTTGGTACCTCGGCTATAGTACGCTCTGCCGACTGCTTTACAAATGCAAGAGAAGATGTGCTTCCTGCTTCTGGTCCTTTTACATAATGCTCATCATATGCCATTACAACAACATAATCTACAACCTGACCCTGCTGTGTTCTGTCATAAAATGCTGTGTGCGGCATTGGTGAATAATTATCTACCGAAAGGACAAGCTTTTCCTTACGGCAGGCTGCAGACAGTTCACGGATAAACTGTATGTAAGAAGGTCCCACATCAGATTTAATGGTTTCCACATCCAGATTAATGCCATCCGCTCCAAGCTCCTTCACCGCGTCAATCACAGCTGTAATCAATGTTTTCCTGTGTGAAGTTGTTCCAAAAACCTGAAGGCCATCTGTTGAAATATTAATATCATCAAGCATAACCCATACCTGAAGGCCTGCCTTATGCGCTTTTGTTACATATTTCTTTTCACCCAGATTTTGAATATTTCCATCATTATCCTTAATAGTAAACCAGGTTGGACAAATTACATTCATGCCCTTTGCTGTCGAGATTATATCATCAAGCTGACTATATCCCGATTCACTAAAGACTTGATGCCATCCCATCACAACCATCTCATCCATTGCGATATTCGTATACTTTGGCAGAGGTCTTCCATCCGGAACAGCTTTTGCCTCCTCGGTAATTTCACCAAGCATCTTGTTCTGTACATATCCAATCAGACCAGTCTGTGTCTGTACCTGACTCCAAGATGCTCCCTGCTCTAATACAGTAACCACATCACCAGTGGCAAGTGAAGCCACAATGTCATTCTTGATACCGGCCTGTGTACGCGCCTTTGTATCTTTCAGTAAAGATGCGCGCGACTGCTCGCTCCAGTCATTAAATACCCAGATGGACTTCATCGTATCGTCAACTGTATAATAAGAGTAGTCCATAAGCTTAAGATAATCAAGCGCAATACATAAGCTTCCATCTTTAAAATAGCACGGCTGATATGTCAGTGTATACTTAATTCCATCTGAATCAGTATAAAAGCTTTCTCCCGGTGCTGCAGAATATGTTTGGAGCGGATCTGTATATAATAATGCCAGACCGTCATAATAAAAGGCATCGCTAATCTCATAGTAAAGCGTGGAAAACGGAAGATACCATACACCATTTTCCTCAAACGGTGCACCATTCGTAATATCAACAATCTCGGAATTTACAATAAGTCCATACTGATTGTCATCCTCAAGACCAAAATATTGATTATGGCTTACTCGATTCTTTGACGGAATCAAAAGATACACGCCTGCGCAAATCACTGCCAATAAAATCAGAAGTATAAATAAAAATCCTGCTTTCCCTTTTTTCTTCTTTTTTTTCGGTTTTGGCGCCTTTTTCGTCTGTTTTTCTGGTTCCTTTTCTAATTTTTTCTTTTTTTCCTTCTCAAAATCCTTTTCAGGATTTTTTTCATCACCCATAAGTTTTTCCTTTTCTTTTTGTGGCAAAGGCAGATAAGAGGTTCGGTGCTGCAGCTGCCTGCTGTTTATTTCCTATCTGCCTTTCTCGTTTCTTTTGTTATTTTAACATGGCTTACGTTCTCTTTTGTCTGCTGAAGTGGACAACACGCCAGAAAACTGTCTCTCATCCAGCTTTTCCTGATGTGTATGATTCTTATACGAATCTGTGTGATGTAATTCATATACCGTGTTCGCCGTCATGTGCTGAGTCTTATGCGTAATTGCCTCCCTTTCAAGGGCTTTGTCACTCTGCCAGTCTGTGCGCTCCATTTTTCAGCAAACAGCAGTTACTCGCTTCGCTTTCCTGCCGTTACTCTCAGCTTATACTAAAATTCGAAATAAATCAATTATCTTCACGCTTTTTTAAGAAAAAACTACATATTGTAAATATTCCTTAAAAATTACGTACAATACATCGTGCGATAAATTTTTCTTGAATTATGTGCAAAATAGGTGTATCATGTTAATGAGGTGTCGCAAAAAATCACGCATGACACCTTTTATTTTGAATTAGGAAGGATGTGAGTGAATGCGCATTGAAAAAATAAGTGACAAGCAGATTCGCTGCACGTTAACACAGGCTGATCTGCAAAACCATCATATAAATATTGGTGAACTTGCCTATGGCTCTGAAAAGGCACGTTCTCTATTTCAGGAAATGCTTTCTCAGGCTTCAAGAGAATTTAATTTCCATGCGGAAAACATGCCGCTTATGATTGAGGCCGTTCCTATGTCTGGCGATAATCTCGTGCTTGTAATCACGAAGGTTGAAGATCCAGATGAAATTGATACTCGTTTTTCCAAATTTTCACCAGCAATTGATGACGACGATTTCTCTGGTGACTTTGCAGACATTGAGGCAGCCTTTGGAGACACCAAGGCAGATGAAATTATTGAGGAATTTAATCGCCTATGTGAACAACAAGCTCAGCTCGATGATGAACCTACTGATCCAGCCTATATAACTGAGCCAGATTTCTTCCGTGTTTATGCGTTCTTGTCTATTGATGAAGTCTGCCGCGCGTCCCGTGCACTGCAAAGTGCATATGATGCTGACAATTCTTTATATAAGGATCCGCAGCATAACCGTTACTATCTTGTCCTGCACAAGGGTGATCACTCTCCTCAGACCTTCAATAAAGTATGCAATATTTTGTCAGAATATGCAGAAAGCATCCACTGCAATGCCGGCACTGAGAGCCACTACAAGGAGCACTTTACTCTGATTCTCGCAAAACATGCATTGCAGGCTCTCAAACAGCTGTAATAAAAGTTGTCAAAATGCTTTTGTTGGCTCGTGAGTTGTAAACAAACCCCTTGCAAAATCTACGATTTCTGCTATACTGACTGTGTGTGCCCTTTTTGGTGCATCTGTGCAATACGGTAAAAATTGGAGGATTATTATGACATTACTTGAGCAGTGGAGAGGCAGTGCCTACAACGAGAACATGACTCAGGAACAGTACAATCAGTTCTGGAATCATTATTTTGTAATTGAGAAGGGATTTTATGAGTCTCTTCTTGCCGATAACGAAGTCGTAACCGGAACCATCCCGCAGCTGGCTGAAAAGTACGGCATTGACAAGATGGTTATGGTTGGTATTTTAGATGGCATCAATGACAGTTTGAAGCAGCCAAACCCAATCGAAACAATGGATGAGACAACTGAGCTCTCTTTAGATTATGATAAAGAAAAGCTGTACTACAACATGGTTGGTGCAAAGGCTGAATGGCTTTATACCCTTCCTCAGTGGGATGCACTTCTTACTCCAGAGCGCCGCAAGGAGCTTTACAAAGAGCAGAAGTCTTCTACCACCATCGTAAAGGATAAGAAGATCGGCCGTAACGATCCGTGTCCTTGTGGAAGCGGTAAAAAATATAAGTACTGCTGCGGAAGAAATAAATAAAAAAAATTAAAAAATCATTTAAATGATGTAAAATTAACATAAAAAGACACTTATCTGGGACAATTCCTTTGACAAGTGTCTTTTTTATCGTTATAATAATCGCATACGCGCCGCCGCTGCGGCAGAAAGGCAGGTCTCACCTATGAATGCATTAACAAAACAAGCAGCTTCTTTTTCTGAATCTATGATTCCACAGTGTCTGGAAAATGCCGCGATGGATCCCACTCTTTTTGATACTTATGGTGTAAAACGTGGACTTCGTGATAAGGCTGGCAACGGTGTTGTCGCTGGACTTACTAATATTTCAGACGTATCTGCTTACTGGTTTGACGAACAAGGCAACAAGCATCCTCAGGAAGGAAAACTTTCCTACCGTGGTTATAATATCAACGATCTTGTCAATGGCTTTGTACGAGAAAAACGTTTTGGCTTTGAAGAAACCACCTATCTCCTTCTATTCTCCAAACTTCCTGATGAAAAAGAACTGGCAGAATTTACTGAGCTTCTCGCTTCCTTACGCAGACTCCCAACTAATTTTGTGCGCGATGTTATCATGAAAGCTTCTGGAAAAGATATTATGAATTCCATGACGCGAAGTGTTCTTACACTTGGAAGCTATGATGATACACTTAATGACACCAGTCTCTCCAATGTACTTCGTCAGTGTTTGATGCTTATAAGCGAATTTCCAATGCTTGCCGTCTACGGCTATCGTGCGTATTCCCATTATGAAAGAAATAAAAGTCTTTACATCCACAGACCTGACATGTCTTTGTCTACAGCTGAAAATATTCTTCGCATGCTTCGTCCTGATAAGAAATTTACAAAATTGGAAGCACTTGTTCTTGATATTGCACTAGTCCTTCACATGGAGCATGGCGGCGGAAATAACTCCACCTTTACCACACGCGTTGTCACTTCTTCTGGCTCCGACACATACTCCGTTATGGCAGCTGCACTTTGTTCTCTGAAAGGTCCAAAGCATGGTGGTGCCAACATTAAGGTTCAGCAGATGATGAAAGATCTTAAAAAGCATGTAAAGGATACATCCGATGTGGATGAAATCGTATTCTATTTAAATCAGCTCTTAAACAAAGAAGCCTTTGATAAGAAGGGTCTGATTTATGGTATGGGACATGCTGTCTACTCTGTTTCTGACCCAAGAGCACAGATCTTTAAGGGTTTTGTCAAGGATCTTGCGGTAGAAAAAGGACTCATGGATGATTATCAGCTTTATTCCAATGTAGAGCAGCTTGCTGTTGATTTAATTTCAAAGCGCCGCACAATCTACAAAGGCGTATGCGCAAATGTAGACTTCTACAGCGGCTTTGTTTATAGTATGCTCGGCATCCCAGAGGAGCTGTTTACACCGCTTTTTGCAATGGCACGTATTGTCGGTTGGAGTGCACACCGCATGGAAGAGCTGATCACTGGAGATAAGATCATACGTCCTGCTTACAAGCCACTTAGCACACAAAAGGAATATGTGGATCTGCATAACAGACCATAATCTACTTTCCCCAAAAATTTACTGCCCGTAGAATTAACTATGGGCGGTTTTTGTTACAGTTTGCGGATAAACTAATTAACTTTTTTCATATCAATGTGTTTCACATCTGTATTTTTTCAACAATCTCATCAAGCACATCAAAATAATGCTCGAATGTCTTTTTACAGCACATCGGATCGTTGATGACTATTCCCTCTGCGCGCAGTCCTACAAGGCTAAAGCCCATTGCCATGCGGTGATCGTCATAAGTCTGGATCAGTGCCGGCTTTGGCGTTCCTGGCCATATCGTGATACTATCTTCGCCTTCCTCGCAGCGAATACCCATGCGTGTTAGCTCTGTACATATTGCCGCAATTCTATTGCTTTCCTGCAGGCGAATATGCGCGATTCCACGTATGGTAGTCGGTGTATCAGCAAATGGTGCAATTGCCGCCAATGTAATAGCTTGATCTGAGCAACTGTGCATATTTACATCCACACCTTTTAAGATACCGTTTACTGGTTTGCTGACGCAAATTCCCTCTGGTGTATCTTCACAGATGCAGCCCATTTTTTCAAGAATATGAACAAATTCAACATCTCCCTGCAGTGATTCTTCATGCACGCCAGAAACTGTAATAGAAATGCCAAGAAGTGCTGCCATGGCATAAAAATAACATGCAGCAGATACATCTGGCTCTATATCATACTTCTTTGCCTTATAACCGCCCTGCTTAGCAATTTTGTACACACTATTCTCAGACTGTACCTTTATTCCAAACTGCTCCATCATACGCACCGTCATGTCGATATAAGCCATGCCATGAGTTCCCTCTACCCTAATTACAGACTCTCCTGCATATGCGCCAAGTGAGATAAGCAGTGCACTTAAAAACTGGCTGCTGTCATTAATATTAACGCTGACATCAATACGCTTTTTCTCATTATCACTAGTATCGATAAGCAACCCTGCACCTGTCACTGCAAACGGAAAATGACCATCCTGTCCCTCAAACAAAAATGATGCTCCGATGCCAGTCAGCGTCTTTAAAAGCGGTCCCATAGGGCGCTTTCTCATCTGTGCAGATGCATCCATATAGTGAGTTCCCTCTGACAGCCCCAGAAATGCTGCTAAAAAGCGCGCTGCTGTTCCGGCGCTTCCGACATATATAGCGGCATCTTTTGCCGGTACCTGTCCTCCATGACCATTTACAGTAACATTACAGTTATCTTCTTCTACCTTTGTTTCTATTCCAAGCTTTTGCACACAATCCAAAAAATGTCTCGAATCATCAGAAAAGAGCACGCCCGAAAGCGCACTCTCTCCTTTTGCGAGCGCTGCTAAAAGCAGCGCCCTGTTTGTAATACTTTTTGATCCGGGCACATGAACTGTAATGCTTGTCTGTTTGATTTCGTTTACTTTTTTTACACGATATTCTTCCATACAAAGCAGCCCTTCCTCTTTCTAATTACATCTTTACAATTCTCTCAATTGCCTCTTTAGTATTCTCGGCACTTCCAAATGCAGTCAGACGGAAGTATCCCTCTCCGCTTGGTCCAAAGCCTGATCCTGGTGTACCTACGATATTAACAGTCTCAAGCAGGTAATCAAAGAACTGCCAGCTTGTCATGCCGTCTGGTGTCTTTAACCAAATGTATGGTGCATTTACGCCTCCTGATACGCTGTAGCCTGCGCTCTTTAAACCTGTTAAGATCATTTTTGCGTTATTCATGTAATAATCAATCTGTGCCTTAAGCTCAGCCTGTCCCTGAGGAGTGTAAACTGCCTCTCCTGCACGCTGAATGATATACGGAGCACCGTTGTACTTAGTTCCATGACGTCTTGCCCACAATGGATTAAGTGCAACACCATCACACATCAATTCCTTCGGGATTACAGTAAAGCCAAGACGCATTCCTGTAAATCCGGCATTCTTAGAAAAGCTTCTAAGCTCAATTGCACATGTTCTTGCACCTTCACACTCATAGATGGAATGTGGAATATTTTCCTCTGAAATGTAAGCTTCATAGGCTGCGTCGTAGATGATAACTGAACCCTTCTCATTTGCATAGTCAACCCACTTCTGAAGCTCATCCTTTGTGATAACACTTCCTGTTGGGTTATTCGGATAGCAAAGATAAATCAGATCTGGTGTCTTTTCTGGCAGTGCCGGTGTGAAATTGTTTTCCTGTGTACACGGCATGTAAATAACATTGCTCCATGTCTCGGTCTTTGGATCGTAAACGCCAGTGCGTCCTGCCATAACATTACTGTCAACATATACAGGGTAAACAGGGTCACATACAGCAATAACACTGTCTGCCGCAAAGATTTCCTGAATATTTCCACAATCACACTTCGCACCGTCAGAAACAAATACTTCGTCGATGTCTACATGGCAGCCTCTGTCCTTATATTCCTTTGCAATGGCGCTGCGAAGAAACTCATATCCAAGATCTGGTGCATAGCCGTGAAAAGTCTCTGCATGACCCATCTCCTCTACTGCCTTATGTGTAGCTTCGATAATAGATGGTGCAATTGGCTGTGTTACATCACCAATTCCTAAACGGATAATCTTCTTATCTGGATTTGCTGCACTGTAAGCAGCTACTTTCTTTCCAATTTTTGAAAACAGATAGCTTCCCGGAAGCTTCAGATAATTTTCATTTACTCTTGCCATTCTTCTCCTCTTTCCGCCGTTACGGCTTATACATTTTTCCCCAATATGGAAAGTACCATCTGGGCTGTCTCTATCATATTTACCCCATTTGCCATACTGCTTTTTTGCAGATAACGATGTGCTTCTTCCTCTGTCATGCCCTTTTGCTTCATCAAAAGATCCTTTGCAAGCATAATCTGCTGCTTATCAAGCACATTTCGCTGTTTTGGCTGTTGACGTGCTTTTTTCTTTCGCAGTTCACTTTCTTCTATAGCCGCATCAACACTTGCAAGCAGCTCATGCACCTTAAGCGGCATAGCTACGCATCTAATCCTTTTATCATCTACCTCACTTGTAAACCGCCTTGAAGCAAGAAGCAGCATATCAAATTGTTCCGACAAATCCTCCCTAAGCTGACTATAGATCATGTCGGTCAATCGGTATCCGCACACAACTACTCCATTATGCAGATCATCGGCATATTGAAGTGTCTGAGCACCCGAGGTACAGACAGCAACAACGGGGAATCCATTTTTCACTAAAATATTTCGGATACTTTTTGCATCCTCCGGCTTGGGAAATGCCACTATCACATTTGTCACTGAGATTCCCCCTTTTACACATAACATTTTCGTGCTGCAGTATCTGTTACATCAAAATATTTACACTTAATACTTGTTTAGATACTGCCGGGTTTCCCAATCAGTTACATAAGCCTGATACTGACTTACCTCACGCCTTTTTGCACGAACATATTTGCCGGAAATATACTCGCCAAGCGTCTTCATAACAAGAGGATCATTTTCCATTTCCTCCACTGCCTCTGATAAACTCTTTGGCAGACGCTTTAAATTCAGCTTCTCACACTCTTCTTCACTGAGGCGATAAATATTTAATTCTGTTGCTGCCTGTGGCATTAAGCCCCTTTTAATTCCTTCAAGACCTGCTGCAATGATACCAGCAAATGCCAGATAGGAATTTACACAAGGATCAGGATTTCGAAGCTCAATATGCATATCCTTTGCAGATGTTCTTGGAACGCTGATTAATGGTGAGCGATTGCCTGATGACCATACAATATAGGCCGGTGCTTCATTTCCCGGAACAATGCGCTTATAGGAATTTACAAGCGGATTTGTTACTGCTGTCAATCCTCTTACATGTGCCATGATACCTGCCATAAAATGATAGCCTAGCTCACTAAGTCCATATGAATCAGCTGGATCGGACAAAATGTTATTGCCTTCTAAATCCATAAGCGTCATCTTAAGATGCATACCGCAGCCATCTGAGTCATTCATCGGCTTTGGCATAAATGTTGCATGCAGTCCATGACGGCTGGCAATAGTTTTGCATGTCATGCGAAATGTCACTATATTATCGGCTGCTGCAAGCGCATTCACTGGCTGCAAATCAATCTCATGCTGATAAGGTGAATGCTCATGATAGGAACTTCTGACATCAATTCCCATATCCTCAAGTGCAAGAATAATATCTCTTCTGACATTCTCACCTGTATCAAGCGGTGCCACATCAAAATAAGAACCATGTCCCTGCGTCTGCAGCATCACCTCTCCGTCTGTATCATATGGAAACAGACAAAATTCACATTCTGGGGCAATATAAGGATAAATTCCCATTTTGGCTGCCTCACGGATAACCTGCTTTAATATATAACGGCTGTCCCCCTCAAATGGCGTTCCATCACACTTATGGATATCGCAGATCAGACGGGCAACCTTGCCTGTCTGAGGTCTCCATGGAAAGATCTCAAACGAATCCAAATCTGGATACAAGTACATATCATCTTCTTCGATTCGCACAAATCCGTCAATGCCTGAGCCATCAAATGAACACTCATTATTAAGTGCCTGCTCTAGCTGTCCTGCTGTAACTGCAATATTCTTTACGGTTCCAAACACATCTGTAAACTGCAGACGTATAAATCCAACGTCCTCCTCATCTACCATGCGTAAAATATCTTCCTTTGAATATTTCGACATACTGATGTTTCCTTTCCAACTGATTACTCTGCTATCTGGTGGCTAACTCATGTTTTAGTTTACTAACCTACTATTTTGACAGTGGGGGCAAACTTGTTGCCCCCGTTGGCATGATACTATAGTAACACATCTTTACTGTATCTTCTATATCTTTTTTTCACAATTAAAGTAACTATTCAGAACCCCATTCGCAAAATCGCATCTTCGATGCTTCTATTTTGCTCATGTGGTTACCTCGCCATATAAAATTGCTATTCTGTCTGAATGCAAGCATTCACAGAAAGCAATTTTGCATGGCTCTGAATAGTTACAAATTAATATGCTTTGCCCCATACAACCATTTTCTTTGCTTTCTTTCCGCAGCATACACATACGTCAGAAAGCTCTTCCTGCTCAAACGGCATGCAGCGGCTTGTTGCTGACAGCTCTTCCTTTACCTTATCCTCACATGCGCGGTCACCGCACCACATAGCCTTTACAAAACCTGGCTTATTTGCAAGAATATCCTTAAACTCTTCATAATTTGTTGCTGTATAGGTGTGAGCATCTCTATGTGCTCTTGCTCTCTCAAGCATTTCCTTTTGCATAGTCTCAAGAATCTCACCTACCTTCGCTGACAGTTCATCAAAGCTTACGGTGATCTTTTCTCTTGTGTCACGGCGAACAATTACTGCCTGTCCTGCCTCGATATCCTTCGGACCTACCTCGATACGAACCGGAATACCACGCATCTCTGCCTCTGCAAATTTAAAGCCTGGTCCCTTATCAGAATCATCGATAGTTGTTCTGAAGTTCTTTGCTAACTCTTCCTTAAGTGCATATGCCTTATCCATAACACCTTCCTTATGAGCTGCAATCGGAATAACTGTTACCTGAGTCGGAGCAATTCTTGGCGGAAGAACAAGACCGCTGTCATCTCCGTGAACCATGATTAACGCACCGATGATACGTGTTGTCATACCCCATGAAGTCTGGTAAACATGCTTAATCTTATTATCCTTATCTGCAAAGGTTACATCAAATGCCTTTGCAAAGCCGTCTCCAAAGTTATGGCTTGTTCCAGACTGTAAAGCCTTTCCATCATGCATAAGAGCCTCGATGGTATAAGTAGATACAGCACCTGCAAACTTCTCCTTATCAGTCTTAACACCCTTAAGAACAGGAATAGCCAGTATTTCCTCACAGAAATCAGCGTAAACATTTAACATCTGGATTGTTCTTTCTTCGGCCTCCTCTGCAGTTGCATGAGCAGTATGACCTTCCTGCCATAAAAACTCTCTTGTTCTTAAGAATGGACGAGTCTCCTTCTCCCAACGAACAACTGAACACCACTGATTATACACACGCGGCAGATCACGATAAGAATGAATGTCTCTGGAATAAAAATCACAGAATAATGTCTCAGAAGTTGGACGTACACACATACGCTCTGGCAGCTCTGTCAGTCCACCGTGAGTAACCCAAGCTACCTCTGGTGCAAAGCCTTCTACATGATCCTTTTCCTTGTCAAGAAGACTCTCCGGAATAAACATTGGCATTGCCACGTTCTGTACACCAGTTGCCTTAAAACGTCTGTCAAGTTCATGCTGGATATTCTCCCAGATTGCATAACCATATGGCTTGATTGCCATAAATCCCTTTACGCTTGTATAATCACACAGCTCAGCTTTCTTTACAACGTCTGTATACCACTGTGCAAAATCTTCATTCATTGAAGTGATTGCTTCTACTAATTTCTTTTCCTTTGCCATGTTAACCTCCATTTTTGATTCGGGTGGATAATAGGAAAGTCCCCTGTCAGCAATTTTTACTGACAAGGGACCAAATCATTCTTTGCTTCGGCGGTACCACCCTTATTAAAACCATGCGGTTTTCTCTTTTTTATGCCTGTAACGCTTGACTGCGTCCAGTTTCCTGGAATGCTCCAAAGTAGGTTCGTTCCCGCGCATTTGTATGCTCTCACCAACCGCATACTCTCTGTGAAACCGCCTGAAAGTACTATTCTTCTTCATTGCACCATGCAGATTTATAATCTGAATGGTTCTATCTTACAAAACAAAATTTGATTTGTCAACCAATTTAGAGCTGAGAAACTACAAAAATATCATAAATTGCTTTGATTGCTGTCTCAAACTCGGAATTTTTTACACCAACGATGATGTTGATCTCGCTAGAACCCTGATCAATCATCTTTACATTTACCTTTGCATGAGCTAATGCTGAGAAGATGCGTCCTGCTGTTCCTCTTGCCTCTCTCATACCACGTCCTACAATTGCAATAAGAGCGATATCCGGTTCAAGGTCAAGCACATCCGGGTGAACCAGATGCTTGATTTCTGTCAATACCTTCTGCTCTTTTTCCTCAAACTCGCTCTGATGTACAATAACAGTCATGGTATCAACACCACTTGGCATATGCTCGAAGGAAATACCATATTTTTCAAAAGCTTCCAGTACCTTTCTTCCAAAGCCAATCTCTGCATTCATCATATCCTTCTCGATATTGATTGCTACAAAGTCCTTCTTTCCTGCAATACCAGTAATTGTATACTTCGGCACATGACATGTCTTTTCCACAATCATGGTTCCCTTGTCTTCCGGTGAATTTGTATTTTTGATATTGATCGGAATACCAGCCTGACGTACTGGGAAGATTGCATCCTCATGAAGAACGGAAGCTCCCATGTAAGAAAGCTCACGAAGCTCCTTATAAGTGATTGTTGTAATTGGCTCTGGATTTCTAATGATACGCGGATCTGCGATCATACATCCTGAAACATCAGTCCAGTTCTCATACAAATTAGCATTTACGGCTCTTGCAACGATAGAACCGGTAATATCAGAACCGCCTCTTGAGAATGTTCTAATGGTGCCATCCTCCTCTGCGCCAAAAAATCCTGGAATTACAGCACGCTCTACTTTCTCAAGACGCTTAGTCATAATCTTGTTTGTAACAGCTGCATTAAAGGAACCATCATGATTAAAACGAATAACCTCTGCTGCATCAACAAACTCATATCCAAGATAGTTTGCCATAATAATACCATTTAAGTACTCGCCACGGGAGGCTGCGTATTCCTTTCCAGCTTTTGCTGCAAACTTTGACGCAATCTCCTCAAACTGCGTGTCAAGTGAAAGGGTTAGTCCAAGACCGTTAATGATCTCATTGTATCTTGCCTGAATTTTAGCAAGCTTATCAGAAAAATCTTCGTCCTGCTCTGCAGCTGCATAACATGTATAAAGCATATCGGTTACTTTAGTGTCACCAGAAAAACGCTTTCCCGGTGCAGATGGAACCACATAACGTCTGTCGGTGTCGCTGCAAATGATGTCTTTTACCTTTGTGAACTGTTCTGCGCTGGCCAGAGAGCTTCCGCCAAACTTTACAACCTTCTTCATAATCGTATCTCCTCAACAATTAGTCTGACCGCAGTTATGTCTGATCACCTTCCATTAACTGCTGTTATATTGGTATCATCATTCCAGGAAAATGTCAAGTATTTTCCTGTTATCGGATGTCGAAATGACAATTGTGCTGCACATAAAGCGATTGCACCGCGTGGTCCATGCACCTTTGCACCGCCATAACGCACATCTGCTGCAATAGGCATACCCGCATGAGAAAGCTGTGCACGAATCTGGTGATGACGCCCCGTCTCAAGCACAATAGACAAAAAATGCCACCCACCCTCTGGTGAGGGACTGCTTGCATATGGCAATAATATCTCACCTGATTTCACTTCTTCTCTTGCAATCTCTTTCCATGTTAAAACGGCTTTTTTTGCCAATGGATCTGCCTTACTTGATACTGATGTTGTACCTGTTCGCTTATCTGCCGTTAAATAATCCTCCAGCCTGCCCTCACATGCTGGTACTATTCCACTTACGACAGCTTCATATTTTTTTGAAAAATTTTCTGTCTGCAGCTGTGCACTTAAATCTGCTGCAGCCTTTTTTGTCTTTGCGTAGACCATCACACCGGCTACAGGACGATCTAATCTGTGTACGACAGCCAGATATGGGTTATCTGTCTTTGTTTTTGAGGACAAATAACCGCGAAGAAGACTTTCTTGATCCATCGCAAAGCTTTTTCCACGCTGAGATTCCATGCCAAAAGGCTTTTTTACTACGAGAAGGTGTTCATCCTCGTACAGAATGAACACCTTCTGATTGCTGTATCCTGCCATCTTATGCCAGATACTTCTTCAGCACTTCTGCCTTATCAGTCTTCTCCCACGGAAGATCAATATCAGTTCTGCCGAAGTGGCCATATGCTGCTGTCTGAGCGTAGATCGGACGTCTCAGATCAAGCATCTTGATGATTCCAGCCGGACGAAGATCAAAGTTTTCACGGATAATATCAACGAGCTTTGAATCCTCTACTGCGCCAGTTCCAAATGTATTTACCATGATAGATGTCGGATGTGCAACACCGATTGCATAGGAAACCTGAATTTCACAGCGCTGTGCAAGACCTGCTGCTACGATATTCTTTGCAACATAACGTGCTGCGTATGATGCTGAACGGTCTACCTTTGTGCAGTCCTTTCCTGAGAAAGCACCGCCGCCGTGTCTTGCCATACCGCCATATGTATCAACGATCAGCTTTCTTCCTGTCAGACCGCTGTCACCCTGTGGTCCGCCGATAACAAAACGACCTGTTGGATTTACGAAAAACTTAGTCTTCTCATCTACCAACTCTGCTGGAATTACCTCGTCAAATACATACTTTTTGATATCCTCACGGATCTGCTCCTGTGTTACATCCGGATCATGCTGAGTAGAAAGAACAACAGCATCAAGACGTACCGGCTTATCATTCTCATCATACTCAACAGTAACCTGAGTCTTGCCGTCTGGTCTTAAATAAGACAATGTTCCATTCTTACGAACCTCTGTAAGTCTGCGTGCCAGCTTATGTGCCAGAGAAATCGGATATGGCATAAGCTCTGGTGTTTCGTTGCTTGCATAACCAAACATCATACCCTGGTCACCAGCTCCTGTATCCAAATCATCCTTATCCTCACCATTTTTTGCCTCAAGAGACTTATCAACACCCATTGCGATATCAGTAGACTGCTCGTCAAGAACTGTCATAACCGCACAGCTGTCTGCGCTAAAGCCATATTCAGCATCGGTATAACCAATCTTTCTGATAGTATCTCTTGCTACCTTCTGGATATCAACATATGCATTTGTGGTGATCTCACCCATAATCATAACAAGACCAGTTGTAGTACATGTTTCGCATGCAACACGGCTCATTGGATCCTGCTCGAGCATTGCGTCTAATACTGCATCAGAGATCTGATCGCAGACCTTGTCTGGATGTCCTTCTGTTACAGATTCAGATGTAAATAAATAATGTGCCATAAATTTTCCTCTCTTTCGTATCTTATATATGTGCAATTCACGGATGCACATTCGCAAAACTAACGTGACGTGTGAATTGCTTGCGCTAAAAAAGTCCGCCCTTAAGGGGCGGACCGACAACATTCTATTTATCCGTTCACCTCTTATTGTTCGACTGCAGGCAATGCCTGCTCGCTCAGGTTGGCACCTTCCTTTTGCAAGGGGTTGCCGTGACTTCACTGATCCTATGTATCTCCATCACTCTGAATAAGGGGGTATTCTTTTTTGCAAATGGGATTATAACCCTGTTTGCATCAAAAAGCAAGTGTTTTTTTTATTTTTTCTTTGTTGTTTATAAATCAACGATCACCAATTAGTTGTGCCATTTTTCAGGCGGAAACGCTGGATATCCTTCTCTGTCTCCACTTCCTCGATGATACCGCCAAGGCTGGTGAGCTTTTCTGCAAAATCTTCATAGCCTCTTTTAATGTATACGATGTCCTCAAGCACACTTACACCCTGTGCTGCCAAGCCTGCAATAACAAGCGCTGCACCGGCACGAAGATCTGGCACTGTAACTGATGTACCTGAAAACTGCTCGATTCCATTTATGATTGCGATGTTGCTCTCCACCTGAATGTTTGCACCCATGCGAATAAGCTCATCCACATAGCGGAAACGATTATCAAAAATACTCTCTGTCACAACGCTAGTACCGCGGGCAAGTGCCAGTACAACTGACATCTGCGGCTGCATATCTGTCGGGAAACCTGGATATGGCAGTGTATTTACTGATGTTGCATGAAGTCTCTCTTTACAGACAACACGCACAGCATCATCAAACTCAGAAACCTCACAGCCTATCTCACGAAGCTTAGAGCTTAAGCAGTCTAAATGCTTTGGAATAACGTTTTTAACAGTTATATCACCTCTTGTAGCTGCTGCAGCCATCATAAATGTTCCTGCCTCGATCTGATCAGGAATAACGCTGTACTCAGCTCCATGAAGCTTCTTCACACCTTCAATACGAATCACATCAGTACCGGCACCCTTAATATTAGCACCCATACTGTTCAACATATTCGCAACATCTACAATATGAGGTTCCTTGGCAACATTTTCAAGAACTGTACGTCCCTCTGCCAACGTAGCAGCCAGCATAACATTAATCGTCGCACCTACTGATACCTTATCGAAATAAATACGCGCACCAACCAGCTTTTTTGCGTCAACAATAATCATACCATTGCTGATCTTTCCAGTTGCGCCAAGAGCACGAAATCCCTTTAAATGCTGATCAATCGGACGACTTCCGATGTTGCATCCACCCGGAAGGGCAACCTCTGCATGGTGATACTTTCCTAAAAGCGCACCAAGAAGGTAATATGATGCTCTCATCTTCTTTACATAGCTGTTATCTACAACACAGCTTCCGATTGTTTTTCCATTTAATCTGACGGTATGGCGCTCATCGCGTACTACTGCCGCACCTGTCTCACTGATTGCCTCCAGAAGGATATTTACATCCTTTACATCCGGAAGGTTTGTAACTGTTACAAACTCATCTGCCATGATCGCTGCAGCCAGTATGCCAAGCGCTGCATTTTTTGCACCGCCAATAACAACGTCGCCCACCAACGGATTCCCGCCTTTTATTACATATTGTTCCATATATTCCTATCTCCCGTTCCAATCATTAATCGGTATGTTTGGAGTCTGACAGGCTGAAAATACCGGCATGGAGCTAAAACCTCATGGCAGACATTAAATTAACATTGTCTGTTCTGCCACTTGGTTTTATTGGCAATTCAGCTTATCTTTGTCTTTGATTTTTAGTTACATTTATTTTAAGCTATAAGCGTTTCGTGCATTATGACGAATTAAACCTGATTATGACTTGCCTATTTTATCAAGTCTGTTTCATTATAACATACTTTTCGCCTTTGTAAACCTCTTCTAAATAACTTTATGACTTTTATTGCAAAAGGGACATATTCATGTAACAATTTTGTAATATTTTTCTAAAACATGCGTTTGGAATTAGTAACTGACAGCTATTGTCACTCGAACTTTTTTTCGTCAGTGCTTCTTTTTTTCCTTTTTGTCTTTCTTCTTCACACTATAGCCAAAGGTTCCAAGGATGTTGTCAAACGTCTGATATTCCCCATGTGAATATGCGACAAGGTGTGCCTTATTTAAGTCAAGCTTTCCCTTTTCGTCAAGCAGTGACTCATCAACCTGCACAGCTGTTACCTTTGCTAGAAACATATCATGGCTGCCAAGCTCAAGCACCTGCGTCACCTTGCACTCAATATTAACAGGACTTTCTTTTACAAGAGGAACATTCACTGTAGAAGCCTTTTCTCTTGTCAAACCTGTCGCCTCAAACTTGTCCAGATCACGGCCAGAGCGCACACCACAAAAATCTGCTGCCCGGCAAATTTCCTTTGACACGAGATTTATTACAAATTCCTTGTTTTCCTTTAACATATGATGTGAATAACGCTCTTTTCTAACGGAAATATAAGTCATTGCCGGATCAGAACACACTGTTCCAGTCCATGCAATCGTAATTAAATTATCATTTCCTGCACTGTCTGCAACACTTACAAGAACGGCAGGTACCGGATAAAGCATATTGCCAGGTCTCCAAATTTGTTTGCTCATTATTTTCTCACTTTCTTTTTTATCATTTTGTTCTTCATAGCAAGTCTTGCATAAAGTGTGATCTCTTTACTGCATCATCATCTGAATGCCTGTCATTAAAGCTGGGACAAGCTGCTTCTTTCTTGATACAACGCCCGGCAGTTCAACCTTTCCATCTGTCAGCTGTTTTGTAAATGCATATTGAATAATCTTTTCGCAATTTTTGCCATAGCAAAGAAGTATTGTGCTTTCATCTATAATGCTAGTCAGCATCATAAAGATCATATCTACCTTTTGCTGCTCTGCTGCCTTTTCAAGATAAGCTGGCATGCGTGTGCACAGTTCTGACAGCTCATCTGGATTCATTGAACTAATCTGGGCAACGCCAACCTCTAATGATTCCATTGTAAAGCGCTTGTAATCCTGGAAGAAAATCTGCTCCTCTGTCTTATTCTTTAAATTGCTCCCGGCTGCAAACATTTCCTTTGCAAAGCTTTCCAGATCAATTTTTGCAATCATTCCAAGCTTCTCTGCTACCATGCGGTCAATCGCTGTACATGTCGGAGAACGAAACAGCAGAGTATCAGAAATGATGGCACCGCAAAGAAGTCCTGCGATTTCTCTTGTGAGTTCAACCCCCTGCTCCTGATACATCTGGTAAATAATCGTTGCTGTACAGCCAAGCGGCTGATTTCTGAAATATACTGGTGTCATCGTCTCAATCGTACCAAGACGATGATGGTCAATGATCTCTAGAATCTGTGCATCCTGAATACCACGCACAGCCTGACCGCTCTCGTTATGATCTACAAGAATTACCTGCTTTTTCTTGGCACCGAGAAGATTTCTACGGGAAATGGTGCCTAGATACTGTCCCTGGCTGTTGATGATTGGGAAATCACGATGACGAACAGATGCCATAGTATCACGAATATCGTCTATAAATTCGTCTTCCTCGAAGGTGATCAAATGATCGCGCTTCATAAAGTAACTGATTGGCATACTCTGATTTATAAAACGTGCTGCAGTAAAAGTATCAAACGGTGTGCTTATAACTGTACATCCACGCTCCTGAGCAAGCTTTCTAATTGTTAAAGATACTGGTGCACCCTCGCAGACAACGATGCAGTCTGCTTCCATTTCAATTGCACAAAGCTGTGACTCGTAGCGGTTTCCAAGAATAACTAAGTCGTGCTTACTGATATAGCTTTCCATCAAATCCGGGTTTGCTGCTGCAACAAGAACCTTTCCCTTTGTGTAGTAAGCTTTCTCATCTCCAATAAGAAGCGTACCCTCAAGTGTATCTACGATATTGCAGTAACGCGTATGTGCCGTTGATAAAATCTCACTGTCATACGCTTCCATAAAAGAGTCCGTAATATCACTTACTGTTAAAACGCCCTCAAGACGCTTTCTGTTTACAACTGGAACTGTTACAACACGTTCATCCTTCATGATGCGCCATGCTGTCTTTAATGAAATATTTCTCTGAACGCCAGGTGTTCTTCTAAAATCAATGTCTCTGACCTGTGTTCTCACATCCTCAACCAGCTCTGGCTCCTGTATGCCAAAATAGTCAAGCACATATTTTGTCTCCTCATTGACACGTCCTGCCCTGCAGGCAACATATTTCTTGCCATCATCTGACGTATTTTTTAAGTTGGCATATGAAATTGCTGAACAGATTGAATCTGTATCTGGATTTCGGTGACCTACCACAAAAACCTTTGCCATTTCTTCTTTTTCTTCCATCATTTTGCCTCCATTGTTCACAATTTGTTTACATTATATTCATATTATAGTCATATATAATTTTTATACTTTATACATAAAGAAAAAAGAAATTTTCTTCTTTTCTTTATCCATTTTGCATATAGTGTTTTTCATAATCGCCCCGGTTATCTCCCTCAAGATACCGGGGCCTCCTCTTTGTCCGGTTTTCTTTTTTGTACATTTCGTCTAAATTCTATTTTGTCATCAAAGATCACCGTTTTCTTTCATCTGTTCACATTTTACATAAAAAGCAAAAAGGCTTCGCATATGCATGCAAAGCCCTTTTTTGTGATTATTTTTCTGCACTCTCGGACTCTGTCTCTTCGTTTTCTGTCTGGGTGAGTGTCTCCTTATTTGATGCTTCCTCAGAAGCTGCTGCTTCATCAGATGCACTTTCAGACTCAGAAGACTCAACAGATGAAGCATCTTCGGACTCGTTTACTGTCTCGCTTTGTGTCTGATCTTCTGTATCTTCTTTCTGAATGCCTGCCATATCAGAAAGAATAAAACTTGTGGAACCGTAAGTTGGAAGTGCCGCCTGCTTTGCCTGATACTTGTTGTAGATAGAAACGCCCATCGCACCTCCTACACATGCGATAAACACTACAACTGCGCCCCACATGGCTGCCATAGTCAGACGCTCCTTGCGTTTTTCCTTTTTGATATTCTCACGGCGGTTTTTCTTATAATTCTTATACTCGTCTACTTTTTTCTGACTCATCGTATACCACCTTTCCTTTGCAGACTTATCAGCCTTGCAAGAACTATCTAAAAGTTTATCATACCTTTACAAAAAAATCCAGTTGTTTTTTATTCTGGTTTACTAAGCAAAGCCATTCGATGCAATGGTTTCGCAATTTACGCGGTCACACCCTGGATATGGTAGAAGTTTGCGTATACTCCGTTCTTTGCCATAAGTTCATCGTGGGTTCCCTCTTCTGCTATGCCATCTTCTGTTAATACAAGGATGCGCTTTGCATTTCTGATTGTTGAGAGACGGTGTGCAATTACAAGTGTGGTACGATTTTTTGCCAAATGCTCAAGAGAATCCTGTACGATTTTCTCGCTTTCGTTATCGAGTGCTGATGTTGCCTCATCAAAGATCAAAATTGGCGGATTTTTCAAGAATACGCGCGCCAATGACAAACGCTGTTTTTGACCGCCTGAAAGCTTCACGCCTCGCTGTCCGATATCAGTATTATAACCATCTGGAAGCTGCATAATAAATTCATGCGCATTGGCATTTTTCGCAGCTGCAATTATTTCTTCATCTGTTGCATCCGGCTTTCCATAACGTATATTGTCTTTTACTGTACCTGCAAACAAATAGACATCCTGCTGTACGATTCCTATGTTTCTTCGAAGACTCTTTTGCGTCATCTTTCGAATATCCATACCATCAATATCAATTTCTCCTGATGTTACATCATAAAAACGTGGAATAAGACTACACATTGTTGTCTTTCCTGCACCGGAGGAACCCACAAGTGCCACATATTCTCCCGCCTTAATATCAAGTGTCAAGTTTGACAATACATTTGTATCAGTATCAACATAATGGAACATGACATTCTTAAAAGAGATATCTCCCTGAAGTGTTCCAACATCTACAGCGTGCTTATCATCAACTATATCTGGCTCTACATTCATAATCTCAAGGAAACGCTCATATCCTGAAGCTCCATTTTGAAACTGCTCTGTAAAGCTTACAAGACGCTTAATCGGATCAGTGAAGTTATTGATATACAGCATAAAGGTTACAAGATCAGCAACTTCTAAGGTTTTATTTGTCAAAAATACAGCGCCGGCAACTACTACCACTATGGTAACTAATGTTGTAAAAACGCCCATACCAGAGTTATAAATACCCATTATTTTATACGCTGACTTTTTACTCTCCAAAAAGGCATTATTTCCACTCTGGAACTTACCCATCTCAGCGTCTTCATTTCCGAAGCTTTTGACAACACGTACACCTGAAAGGCTGTCCTCAAGCTGTGCATTAATATCAGCAATACGATCACGATTTCTCTTGAATGCTCTTTTTAATTTTCCATTATATACATAAGCAAACACAAGCATAAACGGAAGGCTCGCTGCCGCGCAAAGCGCCAAACCACTATGAATATTTAATAAAATCACCATGGTTCCAATAAATTTGATAAGTGAAATCACTACGTCCTCTGGTCCATGATGAAACAGCTCACTAATGTCAAACAAATCGTTTGTTACTCTTGACATCAATTGTCCAACCTTTTGATTATCAAAAAAGCTAAAAGACAATTTCTGATAGTGGTCAAAGATTTCTGTTCTCATATCTGTTTCCATCTTTGCACCCATATTGTGACCTACTGTTGCAATAAAATAATTGCAGACAAACTCTACTGCAACTAAAGCAATCATAACGACTGCTAGCACAGCAATATCCTTCATCGCCTTGTCTGGCTCTTCATAGATAACTGTGCCCGTGATATAGCGCACTACCATCGGGATAATAAGCGTTACAGCTGCTCCCAGAATAGCAAAAAACATATCTGCTGCAAAGCTGCCCAAATATGGCTTATAGTAGCGTGCAAATTTTTTCCATTTGTTTTCTTTCATGTTTTTCTCTTTCAATTCTCCTCAAACTTTTATATAGCCATGAGGATGAAAAAACATTCGTCCCCATGGCTTTTAACTTCTGTTTATTTTAAAACCATTCTCGCAGCACCGTAGATTCCAGCATCATTTCCAAGCTTTGCCAAAACAACCTTTGCTTTGTTGTCTCCTATGATTTTTGCAAACTTGTGATAATACTTTGTTATAACATCAATAAGCACCTGACCTGCTTTTGACACACCTCCTCCGATAACAAATACATCCGGGTCAACTGTCAATGCCACATTTGCTACAACCAGTCCAAGATACTTTCCAAGCACCTCAACTGCCTCAACTGCCAGATGGTCCCCTGCCTTTGAAGCATCAAACACATCCTTTGCCGTAACTGTTTCGAGTGTGCGAAGTGAAGATTCCTCCTTACTTGCAGCAAGAAGCTTATTTGCAATACGTACAACGCCTGTTGCTGATGCATACTGCTCAAGACATCCATGATTTCCGCAATTACAGGTAGCTTCCTCATCTGGATTTACCGTAATATGACCAAGCTCTCCGCCAACTCCTCTGTGGCTCGGTGCTATCTCTCCGTTTATAATGATACCGCCGCCAACGCCAGTTCCAAGTGTCAGCAGGACAACATCAAGATAGCCTTCGCCGCCACCCTTCCACATCTCACCAAGAGCTGCAACATTGGCATCGTTTCCTGCCTTTACAGGAATTGATAATAATTCTGACAACTCATTTGCCGGATTCTTATCCTTCCAGCCTAAGTTTACGCAGATGGATACATAACCAGTATCAAGTGTCGGTCCTGGAACACCGATTCCTGCTCCAGCAACATCTTCCTTTGCGATATTCTTTTCAGCTAACTTTGCTTCTACAGATGCTGCTACATCGTTAAGAATATAAGCGCCTCCATCTTCTTTTCTTGTTGGGATTTCCCACTTATCAAGAAGTTCTCCCTCAGTGGTAAAAAGTCCCATCTTTACGGTTGTTCCGCCTACATCAATTCCAAAACAATATTTTTTCATTTTTATCCTCCATCTCATTTCGTTGCAGAAAAATTTTTTCACTGCTTCTATGGTTTGTTAAAAGTATATCATAGTAATTTTTTCTTTTCAATGGATTATTTGATTATAGTTCACACATCATGCAACGAAAGCCCTTCACCTTCGGGCTTTGCTGTAAATACCAGTTGCATTTTTCCTTGACCTTAGCTATAATAGCGACAGCTAATAAATTTTGACCTCATCAAAGAAAGGACATGACATGCACAGCAGACTTGCCAGAGACCGTTACTTCAATGATTTCTTTCGCTATATCAGCAATTCAGGACAGTTTTCTAAGACAAGACAATTTATCCAGCACGGTGATACTAGTGTTTACAGTCACTGCGTTGCCGTTGCCTATGTAAGCTTATGGTTTTCGTATCGTCTTCATCTTTCTGTTTCCAAGCAAAGCCTGCTTATGGGCGCTTTTTTACATGACTATTTTCTTTATGACTGGCATGAGAATGATCCCAGCCATCGTCTGCATGGTTTTACCCATCCAAAGCGTGCTCTAATCAATGCCACTGCTGACTGGAATTTAAGTGACCGCACTCAAAATATCATTCTGCGCCACATGTTTCCGCTGACACCTGTTCCGCCAGCCTGCCGTGAAGCCTGGCTTGTATGCCTGGCTGATAAGGTTTGTGCACTTGCAGAGACATTTCATATGACCGAACAATTTTTTGCAAGCATTAAGTATCCATATGACATAAAAAATCCCAGACCGTGGTAAAACACGGCTGGGATTTTCTTATTTTATTAACAAAGCGTCTGCTTTCTAATAAATCCAACGCCAATCGGATACGGACCTGTATGAACTGAAATCGTTGCGCCAATCTGAAAACAAGGGCATTCTGCCTCTGTTATCATACCGTCAAAAGCTGACAAAATCTGCTTTTGAAATGCAACAGCTTCTTCACGGTCATAACCAAACCCAATACATAGCTGCCACTTTTTCATGTCGATCTTTCGCTCTTCTATATACTGCTTTAAAAGCTCAATTACCTTAGCCATAGAAGCTTTTCTGCTTCTGCTAATGCCAGAGCTATAAATCTCGCCATCCTTCAATGTAATTAACGGCTTAATTCCAAGCACTGATGCCGCCAATCCAGAAAGCTTTCCAATACGTCCGCCATGCTTTAAATAATCAATGCTTCCAATTGTAAAGAAGATTCTTCCGCTCTCACGCATATCAAGAAGCTCCTTTACACAAGCCTCCATCGGCACGCCTGCATTGCACATTTTTGCGGCTTCAAGTACAAACATTCCCTGCAAAACAGTATTAACCATCGAATCAATCACTTCAATTTTGGCATCTGGATATGTTTCAAGAAGAATATTTTTTGCATTAGTTGCTGACTGTACAGAACCGCTGAACTTCGATGTGATGCAGATACAAACGATTCCCTTTCCTTGCTTGATAATCGGCTCAAAAACTTCCATATAATCCTGCACAGATGGAAGAGATGACTTTGGAAATACACCTTTATTATCTACCATTTTCTGATAGAAATCGCGCACACCAATATCCACGCCTTCCTTCATATAATTTCTCTCATCAAATGATACATAAAACGGTACAACCGTGATATTTTCTCTGGCAGCCAGATCCTTTGGCAGATCACAGGAGCCATCACTGATAATGCAATACTCTGACATAAAACTGCACCTTTCTATTTTTTTCACAAGCTCTCGCTTAGTTTTTATCTTCCTTGAATCATGGTATCACTAATTTTTTATTGTGTCAATAATAAAACGAGAACTAGTTTTGAAAACTACTTGTCAGTAAAGTATACTTGTCGTAGCCTTAGCCTAGTTTGCAAATTTTGCAAAATCACCTTGGTCCCATAAACCGATCCCCATTCAGATGTATCATATGCTCTGGCATTTCAGCGATCCAGACTTCTGTTTCCCACGCAAGATCCTCTGCAAACTTTTTATATGTCTTAAAGTCCAGAAAAGCGGTTACAAATATCTTTCCAGCTGTAACATCTTTTGTCATTTCTGTTATTTCCAATATGCGGTTCGGATCCATCGGACCGACTGATGTTACCGATTCCACAAAATAAATCCAGTCCTTATCTTTCCGGTACAGCACAATGTCTGGCATTTTATCATGCAACGTAATTTCAAATCCCAACTCTTTCAGTTTTTCTACATTTTTTACTAGATCTTTTTCTATTGTATCTCCAACATATAGGCATTCAGAATTGTGGGCAAATCTTGGTGCGAATTCCTCAATGATAGCTTTTTGCAGTTCATTATGCTTACCCGTAGAGAACTTAAAGCTTTCACCATTTATATTCACCGGCATTATTGTCATTTTCTTTTTTGAAGCATACAAATCAATTAATTTCTCATGGTAGTAAAGGAAGCGTTTTACAGATGTCTTCCACGCTGGCGTTCCCATAGTTCTCAACATTTCGACTGTTTCTTCCGTCAATCTGTACCGATAATTCGGACTGTTGGTTGCTTTTCCATTATCCTCTATCAAAGCGGCTGTCCGGAATCTGTGCAGAGCCTGTTTTCTAAACGTTTCTCTGCTGTTTTCCGCATAGCTCATATCATAAAATGTATTAACAAACTGAATTATATCATGAATACGAATCCATTCATTTGTTGTTTCACTCCATGACATATCTGGTTTTACTCCTGCCATTGCCAGTATCACATAGCAACATATATCCGCTTGCTGTGCCTTCGGCATACCTATCATTTGCAGAAATTCCCTTGTTTCTTCTATTTTTTTATCCACAGTATCCCTCCAATATTAAATTGCAATTTGCCTCTGAATAATCCTTACTTTTAAGTAGTTTTCTTCCCATTTCCCGAACAACTTCCACGTCTGGCACAGGCATTGCGTTGATCTCTGTTGAATTAACCTGCGTAGATCCATTCAAAATGCGGTAATATTCATCATAAAGTGTTGAATTAAACAATACATACAACCCATATACCAGACATTCCGACATTTCCGTTAATACACCATCCACAAAATTAATTTTATTCTGTGTACTTATCTTTTTGTATTGCGGAAATCTTTTTGCTAGGTATACTCCACACTGTAATCTTCGTGGTTCTTCCTTTGCTGTAAATCTCTTCACAAATAAATAATTCTTGTTATCCTGCATCAATCCTTTTTGTTCTGTCACCACATATTCATGTTCTTTCTGTATCGGGAACTCTACCTTTCCCTGTTTTATATGCTGAGAATAAAATAAAGGGATTGCTCCTTCCTCCTCCTTATCACGTAAAATTTCACGATTACGAAAGTTCACCGTTAATCCAGTTTTCATTTTTACACCAATTGCTGGTAGCGTTTTATCAAATTTGTGAAGTTTTCTCAAAACTTCTACTTCGTTTTCATCTGTCACAAGGTAAACATAATAATCCTCTCCAGCTACAACCAAATCATACGGAACAGTCAATGAAGTAATTTCTCCAAAGTCACTATTTGATTTCGAGGATGTAATGGTAACTGTTTCTGGCATTTTATCCGTTTTTCTTACCTTAATAATGATTGTTTCTTGCAATACACTCTCTTTGTCAAATACCTTACTACGACTAACAAAAAGATGAATATGTTCCAGTTTGCCTACCGTCAAGAAATACTCTCTAAACCGTTTAAAATATGCTCCGGATGTCCATGAGCGAGGAATGATATATACCATTTCTCCATTCTCACATAAATTAAACAGTCCCATGGAAGCAAAAATAAAATACAAATTTGGTGCCCCGTAGCATACCTTTGGCATTGCTGTTGCCTCTGGAGCATCTTTAGAAATTTTCATATATGGAGGATTGCCAATTACAAAATCATATTTCTTAGGATCATCATTTCCCCCTATCATATGATTAAAATCAAGATACTGACTAAGAATATAATTGTCTTCGATTATATTAATATCAATTTTTTTTCCAGATTTTTCTTTACAGTATTCCAAATTTTGTTTTAACAATGGCAATACATTATTATCATTCTCATAACAAGTAAGCTCAATTTCTTGAATAGAATCTATCATTTCTAATCTTTCAATGAAGGCACATGACAATATGCCTGAACCTGCTCCTGCATCAAGCACACTTACCCTACTCTTCTTTTCATCTATATTATATAAAGCTGCCATAAAACGAGCAGTCTCCATACTTGTAAAAAACTGTCCATACTTTTTACGCTCTTTTTTCGGCATACTCTCTATATATTCGTTTGTAAGTTCTATCATTTTTTCCAGCATATTCCACCTACCTACAAGCCTTTTATTTCTTGCTATTATACTATAACTCGGTCTAGTTTTCAATATTCTTTTTTAAACATATGTTCTTTTTATTTTTCATATTTCCTTTGTACCATTCTTTAAGAAAAAAGTTCAAATTGAAATTTAGGATGATGCACTATCTTTAGTATCTGAAGCATTGGCTGCCACTCTGTACAAATATCGATTTCCCACCTTTCCGACTCTCTCAACAAGCCCTAACTGCCAGAGAACCAATAACACCGTACCTGCCAATTGTCTTGGGATTTTCACAAGCTTTGCAAAGTCTGCGCTTGTGAATTCCTCGGCTAACTCAAGTGGAAGAAGTTGAAGATAATCTCTTGCACTGTCTAAAACAACTTCATCCTCTAATCGAAGCGGAAGGCGGTCGAAGCGCTCTCCACCACGCTTTTTATCTTTGCTCCAGCCATTTAATAAGCGATACTCTTCCATATCCATCAAAACAAGACGCACATGAAAATTAGGATTCTGTAAAAAGTCGCGAATCGTATACAATTCTTTAAAGGCAAGATAAGGATTTCCTTTTTTCGGTGATTTTCGTTTCTGTGTTATTTCACCTGTTTCTTCATTGATCCAGCAAACCCACTTATCATAAGAAATCGGATATACTACTGTTACAGGATAGAGCGGCAAAAATTTTTCGAGTTTTGGTTTCAGGCGATATAATGCACGTGTCTGAATCTCTATCACTTCACTTCCCGTAAAAATATCGGCAACACTTTTTTCAAGAATAATTTCATGGTGTGACTGATCCTGTTCATAATAATATTTTAAAACTGCATGAACTGTCTTTTCCGAGAGTGTTCCTATTCCATCCCTCACATGATCCTTTCCCACAACCTGTTCTAATGCATACGCAAAGCGTTCCCGCTGATTCTTCGTTGTACGTATCATTTCTGGCTGTATATTATTTGCCATCTTTAGTTTCTCTTTTCTTTACATTTTATCTTGATTTTTTAAATCTTTTGTGTATAATATGTATATACCGATATGTAGTTTTAAAAACTATATGCAGTAATATTCATATAAAGCTATTAAGAATTATTTTATCAGGAAAGGCAGGTATGATTATGAATACATCTACAGCATATTACAGCGGCGCTGAATCTATTTCAAATAAAAAATTTGCAAACAATCAGGCCCGGCGCCATACCCTATATATTAAAGACCCAGCAAGTGCAATAACACATTTTATCGGTGCTATTTTTTCACTCGGTGCATCTTCACCGCTTTTAATAAAAGCTGCGCAGACTCATCAGCCTGTAAATATCATTGCAATGATCATTTACTCGATCAGTCTTGTTGCTCTTTATTCTGCAAGCACAGCTTACCACACTATTCCAGCAGGACACCCTTATGAGGAAACGCTCAAAAAGCTTGACCATATGATGATTTTTGTGCTGATTGCCGGAAGCTACACACCAGTATGCCTCTTAGCAATTCCTGGCATGACAGGCTATATTCTGTTGGCAGTCGTGTGGATTATTGCACTTCTTGGCATGTGCTTTAAATATTTCTGGGTTTACTGTCCAAAGTGGATCTCTTCTGTTTTGTATATTGCACTTGGCTGGGCATGTGTCTTTGCATTTCCTCAGCTTCTAAACACACTGAGCACAGGATGCTTCTTATGGCTTCTCGCCGGCGGTCTTATTTACACTGCAGGCGGTGTCATCTATGCACTGAAATTGTCTGCTTTTGAAAATCGCCACATCAATTTTGGATGCCACGAGATTTTTCATCTGTTTGTAATGGCTGGCAGCTTCTGCCACTATATTGTGATGTATGTCTACCTGCTCCAATAATAAAAAGCCCCTTGATGGGGGCTTTTTTATTTTACTCTAACTCTGCTGCCAGCGCACTCATCTGCTCCTTGATCTGTGGCTTTGCCTGTTTGGTAACAGCGCTGCACACAGTCACTACCGGCTCTGCAAATGTCAGTTTCTTGCATCCTTCAAGCATCTTTTGCATCACCTTTGCTGCCATTGGTGCCCAACTGCCATTTTCGATAAAGCCAACAATACGGTTTTGATAGTTATGCTCAACAAGCTGATTAATAAATGTCTTCATACACGGATAACAGTCTGCATTATAGGTGATTGAGGCTAACACTAAACTGCTGCAGCAAAATGCATCAGCTACAGCCTGTGCCATATCGCATCTTGCCAGATCATGCACTATTACTTCCTTTCCATTTTTGCGAAGCTCTTCTGCCATCATAAGCGCTGCTTCTTTTGTATTTCCATATACAGAAGCATATGCAATCACAACTGCCTCTTTTTCTGGTGTGTAAGTTGACCACAGCTGATAAAGATTTACATAGTGAGACAGATCACTTGTCAGTACCGGGCCGTGAAGCGGACAGATTACTGCAATATCAAGCGCAGCTGCCTTCTTTAAAAGTGCCTGCACCTGAACACCATATTTTCCTACAATACCAACATAGTAGCGTCTTGCTTCATCATCCCACGGCTCATCACAGTCGAGTGCACCAAACTTTCCAAAGCCATCAGCTGAAAACAGTACCTTCTCACTGCTCTCATATGTAACCATAACCTCTGGCCAATGCACCATCGGCGCCATCACAAAATGAAGTGTATGTGCACCTAATGAAAGTTCACTCATCTCAGAAGCAACAATTCTTCTGTCTGCATAATCATTTCCAAAGAACTGCTTCATCATGACAAATGCCTTTGCAGTTGCCACTACTGTTGCCTGCGGATATTCCTCTAAAAAGCGGCTGATATTTGCAGAATGATCTGGCTCCATATGCTGAACGATAAGATAATCTGGCGTACGTCCTGCAAGCACTGCCTTTACATTTGCCATCCATTCCTCTCCAAAATGAATATCTACAGTATCCATAACTGCGACTTTCTCATCAAGAATCACATATGAATTGTATGACATGCCATTCGGCACTTGATACTGTCCCTCAAATAAATCAACCTGATGGTCGTTAACTCCAACATAACGAATTGAATCTGTCACCTGCATAATTTTATCCTTTCATGTCATAATGTCATTTTGTTTGAATAATTATTGTTTTGTTTGAATATTCTTTTTGCATTCATTTTGAATATTCTTTATCAACGCGCTTTGCGAATGATGACTGTCTTACTCTGCAAGTCCAAATGCATCATGCACTGCATTCATCGCACGCAGCGCATCCTTCTCTGGAATCAATACTGTTATACGAATCTCAGATGTTGCAATCATGTTAATATTGATATTTTCATTATACAGACACTCAAACATCTTTGCTGCAACACCTGGATGAGACATCATACCTGATCCAACTACTGAAAGCTTTACAACATCACAATTATATTCGATATGATCAAATCCAAGCTGATCTTTACAGCTGTTTAACAGCTCGACTGCTTCATTCAAGTTATTGTGCGACACAGTAAAGGAAATATCTTTTGTTCCATCACGTCCTACAGACTGAATGATAATATCGACATTTATATTATTCTTTGCAAGCGTATGGAACAGCTTAAATGCACTTCCTGGCACATCTGCTATTCCTATTACTGAGATACGATCTGCCTCCCTGTCAAGTGCTACACCGCTGATCAACATTCTTTCCATTTTCTTTCCAACTCCCTTCACAATTGTTCCTTCGGACTCATTTAAACTAGAGCGCACAACAAGCTGTACGCCGTATTTTTTTGCAAGCTCAACACTGCGGCTGTGCAGCACTCCTGCGCCAAGCGCAGCCAAATCAAGCATCTCATCATATGAGATAGACTCAAGCTTTCGTGCAGTCGGCACAAGCCTTGGGTCAGCAGTATAAACACCATCAACATCGGTATAGATTTCACAAGCATCAGCATGAAGCACAGCTGCAAGTGCAACTGCTGTTGTATCTGAGCCTCCGCGTCCAAGTGTTGTATAATCATCATATTTATTTACACCCTGAAAGCCTGTCACGATAACGATCTTTCTGTCATCGAGCTCACGGCGAATACGCTCCGTGTCAATTTTTTTCAGACGGGCATTTCCATACGCACTTGTTGTCATCATTGGTACCTGAAATGCATTTAATGATACAGCACGAACACCAAGCTGTGCCATAGCCATAGCCATTAATGACACAGACATCTGTTCTCCGATTGTAAAGAGCATATCCATCTCTCTTTTTGGTGGATTTGGATTGATATCCTTTGCTTTTGCGATAAGTTCATCTGTATATTTTCCCATCGCAGAAAGTACGACTACCACGTCATTTCCAGCCTCATAATCGCGAATACAGCGCTTTGCTACATTAAATATTCTGTCTTTGTCGGCAACTGAAGTTCCGCCGAATTTTTTTACTATCAGCATGTTCACTCATTTCTCCGCAAAAAGCGGTCTTTCTTATATTTTATAATAATACCAGTACCCCATATGGTGCTACCTCATATGTACCTTCAATCTCGTTTCCTGTCAAACGATCTGTTACTTTTTTCTTTAACGTAATCTCGCACGATTGTGCCTTATAATTTAACACAAAGTACTGATCACCGCGCTTTGCAAGCTCACATCCTTCTGGAAGCACAAGCCATGGCGCCGGTGTCTGAATACTAAGTACCTCTAAAAAGGCATCTGCTGTCTCTTCTGCAAAACAGCCGCCAAAGTAAATGGCTAGTCCCTTGCCCGTATTCTTTGTCACAAGCGCTGGCTTTCCATCATAGTAGTTACCCTCGAAAAAGCCCTCTGCCTTACCGCCAAATGCCGGCTCTAGCACATCATTAAATACAGGTGCCGGAATACGCTTTTTATTCCAATTGACATATTCCATTGGCTCCCCTGGTGCCAGGAATGTAAAATCTTCTACTGTAACACCGCAAAGCTCTGCTGCTTCGCCTGGCATTGGCTGCATCGGGCAGCGTCCGTAGATATCCTTATATCCAGTGCGGCATCCCATGACAAGCTTTCCGCCATTTGCCACGTATTGAGTTAGAATTTCAACGCGCTCTTTTGTGAGGATTGCAGCATGAGGATATACAAGCAGTTCATATTTCTCCAGATCCTTAGGATTTGTTTCTTCCCTGAAATCCACAAAATCAAATGGTATGTGTTTTTTCTGGAGAGAACGAAACCATCCATCTGTGCTGAAGTTTCTAAGCGGACCATGCCATACATCCTTTTGTCCATCCCACTCATTGTCGTAGTCGCATAAAATGCCTACAACTGCCTCATATGGATGACCTGCTATGTCCTTAATTGCCTCAAAATCTGCCTTTACCAAAGACAGTTCTTCAAGACGGCGATTCGGGCGATTGCTGTAATCATTTAATCCATGCCAATAGATTTCAGTTCCAAATGAGCAAGTTCTCCAACGGAAGAAGCTTACAAAATCTGCTCCGTGCGCAACAGACTGCATAGTCCAAAGACGCAGCTGTCCCGGCTTCGGGCTTGCCTGATGAATCCTAAAATTCCAGCCGCCAGGTCCTGCCTGCTGCTCCATAATGCCAAACAATGGTGAAATAGCTCTTGTTCTTGCCAGATTGAAAGAAGAATTTCTATCCTTCAAATCACCTTCACCGCCATCAGGACGATCCATAGCATAGGCAAAGTTTGGATAGCTGTCGTACATGATAAAATCTACACCCGACTCCATCAGCTTTTGATAGTCAAGATTTCCAAAAATACCATTTGTTGTGATAAAGCGATCCCCTGCTGTCTCTCTTACAATTGACGCCTGCAGTGCCAGATAGTGGACTGCACTGTGAGAAATAAAACGAACCTGCTCAAGCTGCATATGCGGATTTGCAATGCCTGTGCCCACTGTACTTCTTCTTGCCAGATGAATCTGATCCCAATCTGTGTACGTCTGACTCCAGAATATCGTACCCATCTTCTCGTTAAGATTATCAAGAGTACCAAAACGCTCCTTTAAAAAGGCGCGAAATGCCTCATGATCACTCTTAGAATAATACTCATTTGTCTCACAGTTAACTTCATTATCAAGCTGCCATCCAATAATGCAGTCATACTTATTAAAATGCTCTGCCATACGTCTTGTAATCTTCTCGCAGAACTCTAAATATTTTGGTGAAGTTAAATTATGCTGGCATCTCATACCATGGTACATCAGATTTCCATCACCATCTGCATTTAATGTTTCAGGATATTTTTCAGACAGCCATGCCGGCGGCGTTGCAGTAGGTGTGCAAAAAACAACCTTCATATTTTCTTCGGCAGCAAGCGCCAGAAATTCATCCCAGAATGAAAAATCATATTTTCCTTCTTCTGGCTCCATAAGTGCCCATGAAAACTCAGCAAGACGAATTACTTCAATACCATACTGCTTCATGCGCTGCAAATCGTCTTTCCACAGCGCACGATCCCAGTGCTCCGGATAATAACATACACCAAGCGTCAATTTTTCCATCTCGATTGAATGTCTCATTTTATTATCGTACCTACCCTTTCTCTTGTCTGATGAACCTTTCTGTATTTTCCCTTCATGGTGCGCTTAGGAAGTTCCTCTAATACAAGCGCACCCTTTCCATTTAAAATCTCCACATATGTGATACTCTCGCGAATGTCTATCGCTCCAATATCAGTCTTTCCGTCTACGCCATCAATGCTGCTTATCGCGCCAACAACATCACCGCTTCTTAACTTCGATTTTTTTCCACCGCCAATTGTAAGATTCATAATCTGCCCGCCAAACACATCCTGCTTCTTCTTTTTGCGCGGACGCTTCTGACGCTGACGCTTAAAAAAAGCACTGCGGGCATTCTCAACATCCTCAGCTGCCGGCGGCTTTAAAATTGCCAGTCCTACTCCAGTAAAAGACTCAATCGAATTAAGCATTTTTTGCTCGTCTTCGCGGATCAGACTTACAGCACGGCCTGTCTCTCCTGCACGTCCTGTTCTGCCAATCCGATGAACATACACTTCCTTGTTAGTCGGAAGATCGTAATTAAATACATGTGTAATATTTTGAAAATCTACACCTCTTGCCGCCACATCTGTTGCGATAAGAATACGAAAGCCCTGTGCCCTAAAATCTTCAATTGTTCTTGTGCGCACCTTCTGATCAATCATACCATGAAGCATACCACATGCAATGCCTTCTTTTCTCAAGCGGTAATATAGTACCTCGACCATCTCTCTTGTACCGCAAAAAACCATGGCATTGTCTGGATTTTCCATAGTAAGAATATCAAGAAAAAGAGGAAGCTTCTTCTCGTCCTCGTCAACAAAATAGCCAACCTGCTCAATTGTATCTGCTGTCTCTGTATCATTTTCAATTTTAACTTCAAGCGGTTCATGCATAAACTGTGCGGCAAGCGCTTCAAGACGTTCTCCCATAGTTGCAGAAAACAGCATAAACACTGGCTTTCCCTCAAGATGCATCAAAATATTTCTGACATCTTCAATAAAGCCCATATCCAGCATCAAATCAGCCTCATCAATCACGACATAACGCACCTTCGACAGATCAAGCGTGCCTCTCTTACAATGATCAAGCACACGTCCCGGCGTACCAACTACGATATGTGTCTTTTGCTTTAGAGTTAAAATCTGCTTTTCCATTGGGAAGCCGCCGTACAGCACCGGAACCTTCAGACGCTTAAAACGGCCAATAGCGTAGAGTTCGTCCTTCACCTGAAAGGCAAGCTCTCTTGTCGGCTCTAAGACAAGTGCCTGCGCAGTATTCTGCTCCCAATCGGCAAAATTGCAGATCGGAATCGCAAATGCTGCAGTTTTTCCGCTTCCTGTCTTTGACTTTGCAATGATATCGCGTCCATTTAAAATGGATGGAATCACAGCAGCCTGAATTTCTGTCGGCTGTGTATAGCCAAGCGCATCAAGTGCACCTAAAATATCCTCCTCTAGCGGATACTGTCGAAACTGATTTTCCATATTTTCCTATGTTTTCCTTACTTTTTTAATTAATCAAGCTGTTCTAAAACGGATGTGCCGATTGTTCCCTTTGGCATAGCTGCACCAAAGTTATCTGCAATCGTAGCTCCAATCACAGCAAAACAATTCTGATCGTCGATTTTTCCACTAGTCTTCATGGATGGTGAATAAGCTAAAAATGGTACGCGCTCCTTTGTGTGGTCAGTTCCCTTAAAGGTCGGATCATTTCCATGATCTGCTGTCACAATAACAAGATCATCTTCATTCATCTTCTCTAAAAACTGTCCTAACAGTACATCAAACTTTTCAAGCTCCTCTGCATAGCCCTGCGGATTTCTTCTGTGTCCCCAAAGCGCATCAAAATCAACAAGATTAGTAAAGCAAAGTCCTGTAAAGTCCTGATCAAGACATTCAATAGTCTGCTCCATTCCCTGCACACTGCTCTTTGAGCGAATTGCCTGCGTAATTCCCTCTCCATCAAATATATCGCGAATCTTTCCAATACTGATAACATCAAAGCCAGCTTCCTTTAATGCGTCCATTGCTGTTTTTCCATATGGCTTAAGCGCATAGTCGTGACGATTTGCTGTTCTTTTAAACTCGCCCTTTTTCTTTCCCACATAAGGTCTTGCAATGACACGTCCTACCTTCCACTCTGGCTTCATAGTCAACTCTCTGGCAATCTTACAACAGCGATACAGCTCATCTAATCCAAATGTATCCTCATTTCCACAAATCTGAAGAACAGAATCAGATGAGGTATACACGATCATGGCACCTGTCTTTATTTCTTCTTCTGCAAGTTCATCTAAAATCTCTGTTCCGCTAGCTGCCTTATTTCCAATCACACGATGACCAGTTTCCTTTTCCAGTGCCTCAATTAATTCTTTAGGAAATCCAGTATCGGTAAAGGTCTGAAATGGTGTCTTAATCTCAAGACCCATCATCTCCCAGTGACCAGTCATGGTGTCCTTGCCGTTGCTTTTTTCATTTAATCTCGCATATTTTCCAATGCGGTCTGACGGCTGTGGGCTTGTCAAAACAGGGGCTGGATGAAGCTGCGTCAATCCCATACGAATAAGATTCGGGATCTTAATCTCTGGCACCTTATCTGCGATATGACCAAAAGTATCACATCCTGTATCCCCATACTCAGCTGCGTTATCCATGGCACCGATTCCAAATGAATCAATCACAATCGTAAAAATGCGACGATACTTCATATATAAAAACCTCCTGAAACTTCTTTCTTTTTCTGGCCTTTAGTATACCAAAAAGCAAATTTTATGTAAAGTAGCTCGGTCATTGTCAAGCAATTTCTTTTGTGATACAATGCAAATCAGAAACAACTATTGGAGGAAACTTTTTTGAATCAACTGAAAAGCACAAACTCGCCTGTCATTTTAATTGCAGACGATGACCGTGATATTTTATCAATTATAGAAACTATTCTTCAGGAAGATGGCTATCAGACACTTACTGCTTCTGACGGTGAGCAGGCCGTTATGCTTGTTCAAACACATGCAGTACAGCTTCTTATTCTTGATATTATGATGCCAAAAATGAATGGTCTTCAGGCCGCCACGCAAATTCGCAGACTGACAAATGCACCAATTTTAATGCTGTCTGCAAAAGGTGAACAAAGTGACCGCGTGATCGGGCTGAATATGGGAGCCGATGATTATCTTGTAAAGCCATTTTTCCGTGATGAGCTTCTTGCACGCGTCCATTCTCTGCTGCGCCGCTATTTGTCACTGGGCTCTGCCTCAGACAATTCAGGCAACCTTTTGCAATATTATGAGCTAACACTGAATACGGAGCTGAAAAAATTATATGTACGCGGCGATGAGGTGCGCCTGACTGCCACCGAATATAAAATCATGTCTCTTTTATTATCCAGACCGGGGCGCATTTTTCCCGCAGAGGAAATCTATGAGCGTGTCTGGGAACAGGACAGCTATTCAGTCGAAAATACTGTTATGATACATATCAACCGGCTGCGCAAGAAAATTGAGCTGAATCCAAAAAAGCCGGAATACTTAAAGGTGGTGTGGGGAATTGGTTACAAAATTGAGAAATAATAAAATCTTATGTATTATATGGATACTTTTTTGTTCCTTATTTTTCATTGCGGCAATCCGGCAATATTCTATTGATTCTTTAGATGGGTATTTTTGCCGTCATTCTATCGACTATACAAATCAGTATTCGCTAACGCCTCCTACAACACCTGCTTATACCACAGAAGATATTTCTGCAAGCTACACCGTTGTCTCCTACTCAGATAATGTTACTATGCCTACAGCTTCTGACTATACAGGCTATACAGCTTTTATATTCTATATGACTATGGCTGGCTTTCTTCTATGCATAATTGGAGGCTTCTTTTTTAACGGCTTTCATCCAAAACTTTATCAGGAAGTATTTCTTTTTTTATTTTTCTTTTGTCTGTTTCAGTTTCTAGGAGACAGCCTTCCTGTTTTGATTTACCAAAACTTTGGTAAGCTTGTTTGGCCTTTTCTATTTCTTTGCATTGTTCTAGGCATAATCTGTGCTGTCAGTCTGCTTTGCTTTTTATGGAGTTGGAACAGCAAAGGCTTTCATGGCAGTCTATTTGGTGAATGGCTTTTTCAAAAAATCTCTGCAAAAAGGCTTTCATCTCAGATTTTCTATGTTATTCTTACATCTTTTATTTTATCTGCAGCTGCCTGCGCCGTACTCATTAGAATTGCCCGAACCTATTTTTACAATTTTCAATCCTCAAAATTTTTTATACCATTTTTCGTTTTTACTTCACTGATTATCTTTATTATCATTCTTTTTTTCTTTTTAATAGGACGTCACTCGATAACAGCAGATATGGACTTAATTATCCAAAAAAGCATTCGCACGACTTTGGAGCAGGAACGTTTAAAAGTTGACTTAATAACAAACATTTCTCATGACTTAAAGACACCGCTTACTTCCATTATCGGCTATGGTGAACAGCTTTCCAGACAGATGCTGCCACCAGAGGCAGATGCGCTTGTTTCTAAGCTTAATCATAAAAGCTTATATCTTCTTGATATGGTGGAGGAAGTTTTTGAGCTTTCCAAAGCCTCAAGCGGTCATTTGCCGATGAAACGCGAAACTATTGATATTGGACGCCTTTTGGAACAAACACTTGGTGAGATGGACGAAGAGCTTTGTGAATCTGGCTTTCAATTAAAAAAAGATTATCCTCTGACTGGTATGCATGTCTTATGTGATGGTCTTCATATGCACCGCGTTTTTCAAAATTTATTTGATAATGCATTAAAATATGCCTGCCCACAGACACGAATCTTCATTCACGCCAGTCAGCGCAGTGATCAGTTTTGTGAAATTCGCATTCGAAACACATCGCGTGTTCCGCTTGATTTTGATCCTGAAGAAATTACAAAACGGTTTGTTCGCGGTGAAAAAGCCAGAACTGGAGAAGGAAGTGGTCTTGGTCTTGCCATTGCGAAAACTTACACAGAAAGCTGCGGCGGTCAATTTCATATTGTGATAGAGGATGACTGCTTTATTGCCGTAGTATGTCTGCCGTCAATCACATCATGAAAGAGTTTTGAAAGAGTTTTATCGCCTTCGATGAAAGATTTTTCCAATACAATACACCTGTAAATCAATTAAACGGCAGGTGATATTATGAACGAGAAAAAACATGAAAAAAATTATGGAATTGAATGGCTTCGCATTTTATCTATGTATATGGTGGCAGTTCTTCATACACTGGGACAAGGCGGTATTTTAGGCTCTTTTAAACAGGGTGATCTTAGTTTTTCCATTGCATGGTTTTTAGAAACAGCGGCTTTTGGCGCTGTTGACTGCTTTGCACTAATCAGCGGCTATGTTGGATATCACTCACATTTTCGCTATAAAAAGGGAATGCGCCTTTGGTTTCAGACCTTTTTTTACACGATTGGAATCACTATTTTATTTGCCATATTTATGCCAGAAGCTGTCACAAAGGATCAATGGATTGCTGCATTCTTTCCTATCATGAAAAAGCAATATTGGTATATGACAGCATACGCCGGATTATTTATTTTAATCCCAATTTTAAATCGTGCAATTGTCAATCTTTCTGGAAGAGAACTTCTTAAGATTTGTCTTGCTATTTTTGTTGTATTTTCGCTTATTCCCACGCTTTTAAATGAAACTGTTTTCGGCCTTGGAGGCGGCTACAGCGCAATCTGGCTTTTGCTTCTCTATATTTGCGGAGGCTTCTGGGGAAAATACCACGAAATTTGCCTGACACACTTGCCAGATTTTTGTTTTCGTCATCGTCTTTTTCTGCCATTTTTATTTTATCTGCTTTGCACAACTATAAGCTTTCTTTTAAAAATGTTTGGCTTTCCCCAATATGTCAGCTACACCTCGCCAACTATTTTACTTGGCTCTTGTGCCTTATTCTTTCTTTTTTCTCTTATGCCCTGCAGCAAAAAGAGCAGTCGCGTAGCTTCATTTCTCGCTCCTTCTGCTCTTAGCGTATATCTGATTCATGTGCATCCTCTGATATGGAATCATCTGATGCTTTATTTTGCCATCGGCCATTTTCCTTCTGGTCCTATGCTCTTTGTCTGGGTTATAATTGCCGCTCTTTGCATTTACCTTGTATGCACAATTATTGATCTTCCAAGAAGATTACTATGGTACATAGCGACACGTTTTTTTACAAATCCGAACTAGGCTCTGTTTTATTAAGCGCTACTACTGCCTTGAAAAGATCACCGTCCGTTACAAGATGAAGTGATCCATTCTGCAGTCTCATCAGGCTCTGTGCAATTGAAAGTCCAAGACCATTTCCGCTTGTGCTTCTGGAATTATCGCCTCTTTTAAAGCGCTCAAACAACTCATCTTCTGATAGATTGAGCTGATTTTTTGAAATATTTTTCAGCGTAATCTCTACCTGATCGTGCTCTTTCACAGCCACGTCCATGTAGACACGTGTATTTTCAAGTGCATATTTACAAATATTGCCAAGCAAATTATCGAAAACACGCCACAGCTGGCTTCCATCTGCCAGAACAAAAATATCATCTGTTAGTGGTGAGGCAACAAGTGTCAAATTTTGTTCAGCCAGGCGCTGCTCATACTCACCTGATATCTGCGCCAGAAGCACATTTAAATTGCATGGCTTTATTTCAACATGAATATTTCCTGTAGATGCCTTTGATGCCTCTATCAAATTTTCAATAAGACGCTTCAATTTCTGCGACTGCTTTCCAAGCACCTCTGCATATTCTTGTATATTTGGATTATCTGTCTTTTCCTTAGTGATTAAATCGGCATAGTTTATAATGGAAGTCAAAGGTGTTTTAATATCATGTGAAACATTTGTGATTAGCTCCGTGCGAAGACGTTCACTTTTTAATCGTTCCTCGACAGCCTTGTTAACTCCCTCACCGATTCGATTTAAATCTTCTCCATGTTCTTTTAAAGAACCACACATATGGCTTGTATCTACGCGGTAGCCGTCCTGTCCGTCCCTAAGCGCCTCACCTGCAATCTTTAGCTTATAAAAGCACCGGCAAAGATACCAGAATGCACTTGGAATCAAAATCACAAGCACAGCACAAAACAGAAAACGAAGCGTAGAACCGACTGTTCCATTATAAAAAATATTATCGCGTCCACAGGCAAAAAGACTTGCCAAAAATAAAAACAGAAGTACACTTACAATGCTGCAGCTGACCATAAAAGGAATCACAATTCCTGCTCTTTGTGCTGCACTATTTATCTTTTCATATAGAGAACCGCTTGCAAGAAGTCCTCTGTCCTTTCTTTGAACAATATTTTCACAAAAATGCATCAGCACAGCTGAACCGAGCATTCCAATATATGTGTACTCTCCCGAACTTATTGACATGCAAAGAAGAATTACTTCTGCTGCAAAATAAGTAGCTGCGCAGCATTCAATTGGCATGCCATAAAGCCCATTTGGATGCTTTAATTCTTTCTGGGCCTTTTTGTGAGCACGGCAAATAATAATCTTTGCACCATGATAAAAGAAAAATGCACATACAAGAACAAACAATAAAGCTGATGCTACATTTCCAATCTCTCCCAAACCATAACGCTTCAGTATACCAATCTGATACATAAGCTCACGAAAAAACATGATCATACAAAAGCCAGTCATCATGCACATAAAATAAGCTAGTATGTATGCTGGAAATGTGGCAGACAATTTTTCTGGTTTTAATTTTTCTTTTAATTTTCCCATAAATACTCCTTTCCTGCTAAATTTACTCAAACTTATATCCCTGTCCCCAGACAACCTTAAAGTGTCTCGGATCTGATGGCTCTATCTCAAGCTTTTCTCGCAAGTGGCGAATATGTACAGCTACAGTTCCCTCGCTTCCTATCGGCGTATCCTTCCAAACCTCGCTGTAAATTTGTCTTGGTGAAAAGACCTGCTTTGGATGAGACATTAAAAATTTTAAGATTTCGTATTCAGTTGGAGTGAGTGATACTTCTTCGCCGTCCATTGTGACTTGCTTTGTGCGATCATCAAGCGTCACACCTCCACAGCTAAGCACTTCTTTTTTGTTGCTGTCTTCGCTGCCTCCCAACTTATTGTATCTGCGAAGCTGAGAACGCACTCTCGCCAACACCTCAATTGGATTAAATGGTTTTGTAATATAATCATCTGCACCTACATCAAGACCTAGCACCTTATCAGCGTCTTCACTTTTTGCAGTTATTAAGATAACTGGAACATTACTCTTTTCGCGTATCGCGCGAAGCGCTGTGATTCCATCCATCTCTGGCATCATGATATCCAGAAGAACAAGCGATACATCACCTTTTTTTACAAAATCAAGTGCTTCTCTTCCCGTATATGCGCATAGAAGCTCATAGTTTCTGTTCGACAAGTAAATCTGAAGTGCCCTGACAATATCCTTATCGTCATCGCATATTACGATCTTGTCGATTTTTTCAGCAGCTGCTGTTTCTTTTTTATCTATATTAACATTATTATTCATACTCATTTTTTCAATGCCCTTTCTCTTTTCTGTCCATAGTATACAATCTTTTAGTTTAAGAATAAACAGGGAAAATCTTTAAATTTTGTTTAAGAAGGGCTTTGCGCGAACTGTAATTAAAAAATGAATTTAGGGCAGGCTGATTTATTTTACAGCCTGCCCTAAATTCATTTTTTTGTTTGACAAACATTTATACAATACTGTGTTCTCGTGCTGCCTCGATTTTTCCTGTTTTATTCAGGTAAATATAATAAATAATAAATAATATTGATGTCACTACCCATGACAATGGATAGCTAAATAAAATATTTGTGATTGTTCGATTCTGCGGAACTGCAATAAACAGCCATAAAAGACGAAGCACACATACACCGCCGCATGTCATAAGCATTGGTGTGAATACAAAGCCCATGGAACGCACTGTTCCTGAAACTACCTCAATTGTGACATATGTAAAGTAAATTGGTGTTAAGAAATATAAAATCTGCATTCCAATCTCGATAACCTGCGCATCTGTTGTGAATAGCATATAGACGTATCGTCCAAAGAAATGAAGAATTACACTTAATCCGATGCTTGCGCCAAGTGCCATACATAAGCAAATCTTCATACTCTTGCGAACACGGTCTAACTTTCCTGCACCGAAGTTTTGACCGGCAAATGTGGATACTGATACACCAAATGCATTCATGATCATCCAGAATACCGCATCGATCTTAGAATATGCTGTGTATGCCGCCATTGTATTGCTTCCAAGCAGATTTACGTTGGACTGAATGATGATATTAGCTATGTTATACATAACTGACTGTAAACCTGCTGGTACACCGATCTGAATGATACGAATGAGCAGCATCTTATGGAAGCGAACCTTACTCCACTTCAGGCGATAGCACTCATTGGTTCTCATCAGACAGAATGTGATTAGTACTGCACTGATAAACTGGGAAAGAATCGTTGCAATTCCTACTCCCTGAACAGACATGCGAAACACTACGACAAATACAAGGTCAAGCACAATATTTACAAGACAAGAGAAAATCAAAATATAGAGTGGTCGCTTGGAATCTCCGACAGCTCGCAGGATTGCTGCACATATATTGTAATATAGATTCGGGATCATACCGATAAAATAAATCTTGATATATGTTTCTGCAAGATCAATCACTGTATCTGGTGTCTGCATCCACTCAAGTGCTGTCCTTGCAAAAATAAATCCAATTGCACTTAAAATCGCACCGCCTGCAATGGAAAGCGCAATCGCCGTATGGACACTTCGGCTTACCATTTCCTTATCGCCTGCTCCGTAAAACTGTGCAATGATAACAGTCGCACCAGAAGAAAGTCCAATAAAGAAACCAAATAAAAGGTTAATAATCGTTCCAGTAGAACCGCCTACGGCTGCTAGCTCAAGCGAACCTGTAAAACGACCCACCACAACTGCGTCAACTGTATTATACAGCTGTTGAAAAAATGCTCCGAACAAAATCGGAAAGAAAAAGACAAGCAGCTGCTCCCATATCACACCATCTGTGATTCCCCCTGCCCTAGCTGATGAAGCAGCCTGTTTTTTCTGACTCATTTTCTTTTTTCCTCCTGTTTCACTTTGTTTTCATTATGATTTTTATTGCTTGTGTGTATAGCTCTATGGCTTGTCACTGCGCGCGGTATATTTTGTCTGTCCACTGTCTTTTGTCTTCCCATAATCAGAAAACCTGAAAATGGCAAAACTGCCTTCAGCAGATTTTCCAGCTCTGACCATGTTCCTGGTACAATCTGATGAAGCTCACGAAGCATTGCAGCCGCATTTTTTAATCCGCCTTCCTGCACCTGCGTCAATGTATCTACACCAGTCGATTCCAGTATTGAAAAGAGATCATCGACAAACTGTGTCCTTGCATTCTCATCAATATTTTCAAGCCAGTTATGAAGCGTCTCATTGAGTGAAATAGCTGATTCACTTAAGCTTGCTGATACAAAATGCGGACCCTCTATTTGCCAGCTCATCGCATCATGCTGAAGGATTCCCTTAGCTATACTTTTTATGACTTGCGGTTCTACAGGATTTTCAAGAAGCATTCCTATGATGGATGAATCTGGAATATAGCGATGGATTCGATTTTGAATTTTCTTATATGAATCACTCGTCACAAACTCATGCACAAATCCGGGACCATCATTACTATATACATCTGTAATGCGTTCCTGCACCTCTATTTTACAGGCTGCTGCTGCATATACTGCCAAATTGCCGCCTTTTGAATGACCGCTTACGCGAATAGGGGATGTACCAACACCAAATCTGTTCAAATATTCTGATGCCAACTTTTGGGCTGGCACTTCGCCAAGGCCTAGATTAAAATCCTCTTTCCATGCCACAATATTGTCATCCGTTCCCCTGAAGCAAAAATTTTTTGAGCCATCTGAAAGATCAAGCTGTACGGCAGAAAATTGAAGCTCCAACTGTGGATTAACCATATTGACATAATTTGAAATGATAGATGTACGGTAGCGGTTCGACTGTGCCATCATTTTTACTATATACGGCGCCAGTCTCGTAAATGACTTGTCTGCCGCAAGTTCTTCTTCGCTGTGAAGCACAAAAAATCGCCTTGAAACCTCCTCAAGTGTCACTTGCTCTTCGCCAGCACCAACAGACAGTCCCTCAAGATTCACATATGCCACATATGACAAAAGCAAATTATCTACCTCGTTGAAAGCATCCTGCGAAAATGTCAGATCACCCCGCCATTTCAAATAATCCATAATATTTCCCATTGTTTCACCCGCTTTCCAAAATAGGTTTACAACAAAAAACAAACCGCTGCGATATAAGAGAAGTATACCTCAGCGGTCTTGTAAAATCAATGGATTATTCTATTATGCTCTGATGTTGTTTTTCTCTGCAGCCTCATATGCCTCATATGCCTTTTCGTAAAAATATTCCTGTGCATTAAGCGGAGGATCGTTTTGAAGTTCCAACGCAGAAGCCATCGCATATGTCGTATCTGGCAATTCGACTCTTGCCTTCTGATTATCATGAAGCATCACATCAAACATATCAAGTAGAAGCTTTTTTAATTTTTCATTTTCAATTGGAGCAGCTACCTCTACACGGCGAAGCGTATTTCTTGTCATGAAATCTGCTGATGCTATATACACACGTGCATTTTCTTTTACACCGAAAATATAAATTCTTGAATGCTCAAGGAATCGACCTACAATGCTTCTGACACTAATATTTTCTGTATATCCCTGTACTCCCGGAATCAGACAGCATATTCCGCGAATGACCATGTCAATCTTCACTCCTGCCTGTGATGCCTCTACCAGCTTATCTATAATCTTCTTATCTGTCAGAGAATTCATCTTAAGGCCAATATAAGAAGGCTGTCCGCTCTTTGCAAGCTCAATCTGACCATCAATCATCTCTATCACACGATTTTGCAGACAATTTGGTGCTGCAAGCAAATGCTTCAGTTCATCTGGTGTCTGTCCCATTGCAAGCGCCTGAAAAATCCTTGCTGCTTCCATTCCAATCTGCACATTTGACGTCATGAATGACAAATCAGTGTACAAACGTGAGGTCTTCTCATTGTAATTTCCAGTTCCTACCTGTGTGTAATATTCAATTCTGTCTTCGCTTCTCTTTGTAATCAGGCAAAGCTTTGAATGTACCTTATAACCGTCTAATCCATAAATAACGCGGCAGCCTGCATCCTCAAGAAGACGCGACCACTCAATATTATTTTCCTCGTCAAAACGCGCTTTTAATTCAACAAGTACAAATACTTCCTTGCCATTTTCTGCAGCTTCAATCAGATATTCTACCACCTTACTCTGCCTTGCCATGCGATACAGAGTCATCTTAATTGAAATCACATCTGGATCATTTGCCGCCTCATGAAGCATCTGTAAAAATGGCTTAATGCTTTCGTATGGATAAGACAGTAATTTATCCTCTTTTCTTATTTGATCAAGGATTGGCTGGCCCTGACTAAACATAGGCGACTTCTGCGGTACGCGTTTTTCAAAAAATAACTGTGTATTTTTTCGAAGCAGATCCTGAATTTCATAGGCAAAGGACAGATCAAGCGGTGACTTTGCATAATACACATAGCAGGAATTTAAATCAAGATGGCCACAAAGCGCCTTTACTGTTTCACCGCTTAAATCACCCTCAATTTCAAGACGAAGCGGCGCCAGCTTCTTTCTTTTCTTGATCAGTTTCTCCATAAAATCGCGGTAATCAAGATCCTCATCATATAATGCATCTGCGTCAATATCTGCATTTCTTGTAATTCGTATAATGGCCTTTTCCTTTACCTGATAGCCTTTAAAAATCCTTGGCATATAATGAAGAATAAGATCCTCTGAGAGCATATACATATCGCTTCCCTTGACGTTAATTAGTCTTGAAAAAATTTTTCCTGATCCCGTATTAACACACGGAATAATGCCAAGACGCTTTTTTCCGCTTTTATTCTCAAGCGCTGCCACCGCATAAAGCTCGCGATTTCTTAAAAATGGAAAGGTCTGTCGTTTTCCAATCACAGATGGAGATAAAAGTGGCTCTATTTCTGCCTGAAAATATGCTCTGAGTCGTGCACTCTCCTGTTGAGTGATCTTATGAAAATCTACCAGACGCACTCCCTGCTTTTCCAAGCTGTGCATAATCTGTGTGTACACGATATCCTTTCTCGTATTTAATTCCTGAACACGCGGTAAAATTGCACGGATCTGCTCCTGTGCCGTCATCTGTGTCTTATTTTCACGCTCTCCTTTTCCTAGCAGTTCCTGATCAATCAGTGATCCTACACGAACCATGAAAAATTCATCCAAATTACTCTGATAAATTGCCGCGAATGAAAGACGCTCGCATAGCGGCACCTTTATATTCTCTGCCTCCTCCAATACACGCTCGTTAAATTTAAGCCACGAAAGCTCCCTATTCATAAAAATTTCTTTTTGCATCTTTGCGCCTTTTCCCTTCTGTGCCTTGCTACATTTTTATTTGATATTCTGCCTATCGCAAAGCAGTGTAACAGCACTCCGTCAAGTCTGCGATGCATTTATGTAAATTTTAGGTAAAATAAAAACTGACCTGCCAGCTTTCCCGACAAATCAGTTTTTTCTTATTCAAAATAAGTTTTTAAAATCTTTTGCAGTCTCTTTGCACACACCTGGGCAGCCAGTCCTGTAAAGCAGCCTGTGATCATTGCGCTGAGCATCAAAACAGGTAAATATGCTACTACGCTTATAGAATGTGTAATCACAATGGCAGCCAAAATTTGTCCGATATTATGGGCAGCAGCTCCGCACATGCTTATCAGCACAAGAAACTTTTTCTTAAGGAGCGCACTAATAAGGCTCATGACAAGCCAACACAGAATACCGCCAGACAAACTATAAAAAAATGAAATCATCTGTCCGCCAAACATGCTTCCAAGAAGGATTCGCACGATCAGCACGAATACTGCTTCCTTTGATCCATATAAAACCAGTACAAGAAGTGTTACTATATTGGCTAGCCCAAGCTTAATTCCTGGAATTGGTACAATCGGTCCGATCATGGATTCTGCCGTAAAGATTGTAAGAGCAATCACTGAAAACATTGCAAGTGCTGTCATCTTTTTTATATCCATTTTATTTGCTTTCTCTGCTTTATTCCTTTTATCTTTTTTCTTTGTTTTCATTTTTGTTTATTCTTTCTTTTACATAAAATCAGACAGCTGCCACATATATTAAGTCTCCACACGATGTGCTACGCAACTCCTATGGACGTGGTACTCTGTCTAATTTGATAGAAGTTACATATCACATATTGACTCTAGTATGTCAGCACATCAAATTCATCATCCGTTTCTTCTGGTGCCGCCGTGATCACAAGATGATTTGGCAGACACACAATCGGAAGAGAACCTTTTCCTCTCCACACGGTATGCATACAAATCTTATCCGGGCAGCTCGCACCGCTCACATGAATCCCGTCTTTGTCTACAGTAATCTCATTCCAATTTTCGCCATCTTCAATGCGAAATGTCTCTTCGTGATCAGTTGAAATAATTTTAATTAATATTCCATTCTGATAAATTGCTGCGCTTGCCGCTTCTTGCTTTGCCAGAAATTGGTGCGCAGTCCAGACCGCAGACAATATAAATATCAAACTTAGTATTGAAGCGATTATAATTGCTCGTTTCTTTTCTCTCATTCTTCCACCTGTTCATACGAAGAATCTGTCAATGTAAACATATCTTTTAATCCATCTGTTACAATCACCTCTTTATCCTCAGTTACAAACACAGCCTCTGCCTGATAAGTCTCTAACAGCGGCAGACTGTCTTCATAGCCAAGCACAAAGCATGCAGTAGACAGGCCATCGCTTAGCCATCCGTCATCGCAGACAATTGTGACGGAGATCAGCCCACTCTCTGCCGGATATCCTGTTTTCGGATCTAAAATATGATGATAGCGCACACCATCTTCAATCACATATTTTTCGTAATCTCCAGATGTAGATATACTGCATGTTCCATCAATCGTTAGTGAACCAAGATACGATTCGCCATCTTCATTGCGTGGATTTGCAATGCCGATCTTCCATGATTTTCCATCTGGCTTTTTTCCATAAGTCAAAATACTTCCGCCCACAGATACCACTGCTGCATCAGCATCTGCCTCTTCTAACATTTTTTGTGCTTCATCACATCCGATTCCTTTTCCGACTGCTCCAAGATCAATCTGCACACCATCTTTTAAAAACACTTCACCGTCACCCAGATTTATTTTTTCCCAGCCAGTCTCTAAAAGAAGCTCTGTCAGTTCGCTTTTTGATGGAATATAGGGATTGTCACTTTCCAGATTCCAAAGCTGTGACACGCGGCCTAATGTCGGATCGAATGCACCACTGCTTTTTCTTGCAAGATCAAGCACATTTTCCAGATAACTATATGTCCACTTTGATGGCATAACAGGCTCGCTCTCTGATGCATTTTCATTGATATTGGCAATATCGCTGCCTTCAATGCGCCATGATAAATACTTATTCTCAATATCAGAAAGCATATCCATAATATCTTTTGCAGTTCCATCCGAACCAAAAACACGGACGCTGCAGTCTGTTCCCATTGCAGTATCTGTTATGCTCTCGCTATTAGTCTTATCAGCCCAAACAAGCTGTGTGCCAATGCATGAACAGACCATAACACAAGTTATTTTCAAAAGATTAGCAAAACTTTTCTTTCGATTCATGAAAATCTTCCTTTCTCTCATTGGTTGCTGTTCTATATTCTGCAAAAAGGCTGGCTGCGAGTCAATATGGCAGCCAGCCTTTTGCTTACTATCTACTATTTCAAATTGTTTTATTACTGTGCTGTTACAGTTCCCTTTACAGACGGATATCCAGTTGCTTCTAACTCGATCTCATAGGAATCACTTCCGTCAAATACCTTAACATTTCCATCCTGACCTTCGATTTCAGCATCCATATTTATGCTTCCATCCTCATTGAATAAGATACCTGCAATGCCCTTTGCCTTTACTGGCTCACCATTTACAACAACACTTGTTACCTGTGCCGCATAGTCTGCGCCAGTAAGTCCCTGCTCATTATCTGCGATTACAACAGCATTATTTTCAATAGAAACACTGCCTTCCTCTAAGCCTGACTCAACAAGTGTGCTTGACTTCTTGCTTGCATACTTGTCATCTGAGAAAGTAACTGTGTAGCTGCCTGGCTTTAAATCACCACTCAGAGTAATTACGTTGTCTTCTACGCTGTAAAGTCCATCTTCTACGGCAGTACGTCCTGCTGCGACAGCCTCTACACTATAATCGCTGTCATCTGGTGTTGTATATGTGATATTGATTGCAGTGCCATCTTTCTGATAAGTAACACTCTCATCTGTTGTAATGGAATATTCTTCTCCAAGAAGCTCCTTGCAGTACAGATCAGTCTCAATAGAGATATCATCCTGATCCGCCAGCATGTAAGTTACCTTTGTGATCGTCTTTCCCTGAATGTCAGCAAAACGCTGCCATGACGGTGTATTTCCATGTGGCTCAGTCATCTCTTCTGCTGCAAATGCAATTTCATTTGCGCGCAGCCATAAGTTATCCAAATGCTCAAGACCATAAATTTCTCCGTCAGATGTTTCAAGGAGTGCACCCTGAATATCAGCAGATTCAATCTCAAGGCCGTCAAAGTCGATTTGATAATTTCCCCATGTTGAAACTGTTGCAAAGGAAACTGTTACATTTTCTGCCTCATTAGTTGTTCCAATTGTCTGGCTTAAGGTACCATCAGAATTGATTACCTTATATTCAGCCGGAACTTCTTCTGAAACTTCTTCAAGTGATGATACGAACTCAACAAGTGGGTTGCTGCACTCAGTATCAGCTTCGATTGCTGCCTTTACATCGTCATACAATGTCTTTGGAATTGCCACATTTACACTGGATGGTCCTAAAATATCGGTTCCATCGCCATTCTGCTCAAAATAGCTTTTCTCAAAGCGCTGAGATTTCTGGCTTGTCGCAGAAGTAACGGAATCATAAATACCTTCCTCACGAAGACCTGCGGCTGTTACCTTATCCTCTGCATCATACTGACCTGCGGCTGCATCTTCAAGTGCCTCTGGCTGTACATGATTGATTTCTCCATAATAAAAATCTGCATATGGAACATTAATCTTACCAAAGTAATATTCACTTGTCTCAATGCTTACTGTTTGTGCCTCATCCTCTGCACCAGAAGCTTCCTCTGTCTGTACCTCGCTTGTTGCCGGTGTGCTCTCACTTTTTAAAACGCCTCCAAAAGCGCTCATATTTCCTGCTGCCAAGGTACTTGCCGCCAACACAGCTAATGCCATTTTTGTTCTCATAAATGATATCTCCTTTAATTTTTTATTGCCGATGGCAGTTAGTATATTCTAACACAATCATAAAAATCAACACCTTTATTGAGAAAAAAAGACTATTTATATAAAAACAGCAATTTGACGTTTTTCATATGTTTTATTGTGAACTCTAGTTAGTCATTTCTAACAATTTTTAATTATGCTTTTCCTTTTATACGAACTGTCTTTCTTCATTTTTGTCTATTTCTTGTTAGTTTGCACTAACTCAATGTCTTTTTTTCGTCTTTTTTGCGCTTCCTGTTTGCTTGTGATGTATTTTTTCTTATGTTACACTACATTTATGATACAAATGTCAAAAGCTCTTAAAGCCAATGCAAGCTCGCTTACAAGATAATTTTGATCTCTTGGTCATATAACATCTCATATAAATCGTATAAACGGAGGTAATCAAATATCTATGTTATTTATTTTTTCACTGATCATCGCATCAATCTTTGCACTGACTGCAAAATCAACGATCAAACGTCATCCGTATCCCTGGTACATAGGTGCACTTGTGCTTACACTTTTTATATCACTATTTCCTTTTTCAAGGAATCTGCCAGAGGCTGTCACTTTCCTTCTTGATCTATTTCGCCGCGGTGCCCTTTCATGCGCACTCTGGTGTATTGTCATGTGGACAGGTGCCTTCTCTAACGGTTCTTGGCTGATTAAGCGACTTATGCCAGCGCGCGGTGAGCTTTCCATCTTTGCCGCAATGCTGACGCTTGGTCACAACATTGGCTATGGAAGAACTTATTTCGTGCGTTTCTTTACCAATGCATCCGCACTTCCTGCCAATCAATTCGCTGCCTGCATCATTACAATTATTCTTCTTATCGTTATGATTCCGCTTACTATCCTTTCTTTTCCAAAGATTCGTAAGCGTATGAAAGCAAAAAAGTGGAAGCAGATCCAGCGCTTTGCCTACCTGTTTTATGCGCTGCTCTACCTCCACATTATGCTATTATTTATTCCGCTTGCCAAAGATGGCAAGGATGGCTACTATTTTTCTGTAATTGTTTACACAGCAATTTTCCTTGGATATGCAATCTGTCGAATACGCAAATGGTATTTCTTAAAGAAAAAACCAGAACACCGCCGTGAATTTACATCCATTTGCTTTGGCGTATTTCTTGCTGTTATGGTTATTATCTGTGCTGTTTCAAGCCCAAATGATACTATAGCTGATGGAAATTCAAATACAGAAATGACCGAAAATACAACTATCGAATCTGAGCCTATTTCAAAAGAAGATTCTCAGTCTTTTGATGACACTGCGCTCACCGATGGCGTTTATGAGGGAAAAGCCTACGGCTATGATGGCGCTGTAAAGGCAACAGTCACAATCAAGGACGGCAAAATCACTGATATCTCCTGCAGCAGTGACGAGAGTGACCTGTGGTACTTCGATAAATGCAAAGACAAGGTTGTTTCTGAAATTCTTGAAGCACAAAATACTGATGTTGATGCAGTTTCAGGTGCAACCTACAGCTCAAATGGAATCAAAAAAGCTGTGCTTGATGCATTAAAACAGGCTGGATTCCCAACAAACTAATTAGGCGCGCATAAATCAAATCAAAACAAGGGGCAGGAATTAAAAAAATTCTCTGCCCCACTGTTTTTATTGCTTATTCAATTGCTGCCAATGCCTGTGCCAGATCTGCAATCAAATCTTTCTTATCTTCCAGTCCGCAAGAAATACGAACCAGTCCTGCCGGAACACCAGCTGCTGCTAACTGCTCGTCATTCATCTGGCGATGTGTGGATGTTGCCGGGTTTAAGCAGCAGGTACGTGCATCTGCAACATGTGTCTCGATTGCTGCAAGCTTTAAGTGCTTCATAAATGTCTCTGCTGCTGCACGGCCACCCTTTAACTCAAATGAAACGACACCGCATCCTCCATTTGGAAGATACTTCTTTGCGCGCTCATAGTACTTGTCTGTAGGCAGTCCCGGATAATTTACATAAGCAACCTGCGGCTGTGCCTGTAAAAACTCTGCTACGGCCTGTCCATTTTCAACGTGACGCGGCATTCTTACGTGAAGTGACTCCAGACCAAGATTTAAGATAAACGCATTCTGTGGAGACTGTATACATCCAAGGTCACGCATCAGCTGAGATGTACACTTTGTGATAAAAGCACCACCCATGCCAAATTTCTCTGCATATGTAACTCCATGATAAGATTCATCAGGTGTACACAGACCTGGGAATTTGTCTGCATGAGCCATCCAGTCAAAATGACCGCCATCTACAATTGCACCGCCAAGTGCCGCACCATGTCCATCCATATATTTTGTTGTGGAATGTGTTACGATATCTGCACCCCACTCGATTGGACGGCAGTTTACCGGAGTCGGGAATGTGTTATCCACAATTAACGGAACGCCATGTGCATGAGCGGCCTTTGCAAACTTTTCAATATCAAGAACTGTCAGTGCCGGATTTGCGATAGTCTCACCAAATACAGCTCTGGTATCTTCTGTAAATGCTGCATTTAATTCTTCCTCTGTACAATCAGGAGAAACAAAAGTAGCACGAATACCCATCTTTGCCAGTGTTACAGCAATCAGGTTATAAGTTCCGCCATAAATAGATGAAGAAGCTACGATATGACTGCCGCACTCACAAATATTAAACAGAGCAAAAAAGTTTGCTGCCTGTCCTGATGAAGTCAGCATTGCTGCTACACCGCCTTCAAGTTCTGCAATCTTTGCTGCAACATAGTCATTTGTTGGGTTCTGTAAACGGCTGTAAAAATAACCGGATGCTTCCAAATCAAATAACTTTCCCATGTCTTCACTTGTATCATACTTAAATGTCGTAGACTGAATAATCGGAATCTGACGCGGTTCTCCATTTCCCGGCGTATAGCCTGCCTGCACACATTTGGTATTTAACGTATAATCACTCACTGTTTTGCCCTCCATATATTGTCATTTTTTTCAACTGTCCCTATAATACCATATATGACTAGAAAATTCTAGTATTATCTGTAGGATTCATCCCAACATATCTCTAAACCAAGCATCCTCCAACATATTATAAACATGCTCATTTGGTGTGCCTGCCCAAAGCTTATCTGCCGAAAAATATGTTTGATTGCTCTTTCCCATCATTTTTTTCGCAAATGCTCCTATTGCACGCGATCTTGACTGTCCGGCATAGCAGTGAATTAACAGCGTATCTACATCCATATGACTGCGAATAAATGCGATAACAGAATCTGCCATATTTTCATCAAACAATACAGCACCTTTTGTTTCCTTCACCACATCATCAAAATATAAAGTAAGAACGCCTTTACAAAATTTATTTTCTGCAAAGGTGACGCCAAAACCACCCGTGTGAGTATCCTGAATTGAAATGACTGCATATGTATCTTTTCTTTTTGCGTCCTCCTCACATCCTGCCGGATAATAATGATCCATCACAAAATCAAAAGCTTCATTTAATGACTTAACTAATATTCGTCTCATATGCACTCCTCCCAAAAATCACCTAGTCTAATGTTAGATACTTACTAACGTCTCCCACTCTATGCTCTGCTTTGGTGCAAATGTCTCTAAATCCAGATACTTATAAATTGATCTAAGAAGCGCTTTTCCTTCTGGATACTGCTGCAAATCCTGAAGTCCAAGTGTGGAATAGAGAAGTTTTCCATTTCCGACGCGGCACTCAAACAGCTGCGCCATTGGTCTTAAAAATGCATAGCTGTCCATTTCTGTAATAATAGCGTCAAATGGCTGTTTTACTGTATCTGGCAGTATAACAGCTCTTTGATTTGCCATTGGCCACCACTGCCAATTTGTATGGCTCTCTGTCGGAAACTCCTTAAACACTGGATGATCTTTTTGAATCAGCTGTCCCATCGCACCTTCCTGTCTTCCAAACGTTCCAACAGACCAGAAATCTGTTGAGAATTGAGCACGAATTGAATTATGGAAGGAACTTTCCTCTGACTTTGGCGAATAATACACTATACCGCCGTTATCAAGCACCTTCTTTGCCTGCAAATCCAACTTAGTTGTCTCATAAACGCTTTCTGGGCATTTTGGCATTTCATTCTTATAAATCCAAATCGGATATGAATTAACTGCATCTGCAATCTTAACAGTAAGATCACAGCGAACTGGTGCTGTAATTTTATTATTCAGTTCAATCTTTAATGTTCCAGCCTTGCTAAGTGTCCCCTTTGGGCATGAAACAGCGCTCATATGACCACTCTTTACAGCGACCTTTCTCACACTATCTAATTCTTCATTCGGCATATATGCCCACAATGTCCACTCCAGATCTCCAGCACAGTCTGTCTTTCCATAATTGGCTATCTGCACATCTGCACAAAGTGTCTCACCCTCTTCATAAGTATACTTTTCAAGACCAACTAATACAAGCTGTTCTTTAAAGAAAGCTCTAAATTTTTCTGGTTTTGCAAAATCAAATGGCTTTGGCTCTAAATGTGAATCAAGCATTCCCACAAGAGCAGTTCCTTGTCCTGGAAAATCCTGCAGTCCAAGAAGTGAAATACCAGACAGATCTTTTGTGCGCATCGCAGCTTCGATCTCCTCTCGGTAACAAAGCCTTGATAGTTCTCCAGTTGCCTCAACGTACTTCTTCCAAACAGGCTCTAATCCCTTTTCGCGAACCATACGCTGAATACGTCTATAATTTGCCGGATCAGAAATTCCCTTAAAATGTGCAAGCTCATCAAAATCAGGAAGCACTTCAAACTGACCAACTTCAAAGCTAAACACTGGCTTTTTATACTGCTCTCTAATCTTTCTTAAGGTTTCATCAAAGTTTGTCTTCGCATTTGGATACTGATTGTTGATGTAGCCCTTAATGTTAACCTTTGCCAGCTTTCCATTTGCCTTTTCATAAGCATCAACTTCAGCTGCTTCCTCTGGTGTCTCTGGATTTCCTGCAAGCGTTCCTCTTATTCTGTAATTATAAAAGCTTTGTGATGCATAGAAATCACTCTCTTTATCGCATCCTTCATTTCCATAATGCGCATTTGACGCATTAGCATAGAGTCTTGTCGGATCCTGTTTTTTCGCATCCTGCAGCATCTTATGCATTCTGCTTGTGCCAAGCGCTCCGCAATGAAGCTCATTTCCAAATGTCAGCATGACAAAGGATGGATGATTTGCAAGTGCTTTTATAATTTGGCGCAGTTCCTTTTGATAATACGAGAAACTTTCATCAAATTCAAATGCATGCTTTGGATCCCAGTGTGAAAGCTCTGGCTGCATCAAAATGCCCATCTCATCAGCTGCAAAAAATGCTGCCTCTGGCGGACAATGCGAATGAAAACGCACCATATTGATGCCATAATCTTTATATGTCTGTAAAATATTCTTCCACGCTTCCTTTTCCATTGGAATATAGCCTGTCTCTGGAAATTCTGCACAGTTTGCCTCACTTCTAAGGAAAATTCTTCTGCCGTTTAATGACAGATGACCATGTCCATCATCACCAAATGTACGAATGCCGAAGCTAACAGTCTTTTCATCTTCTTTTTGATTTATTTCACTTTCAGATGACTGCAAATCATTTTTATATAGTGCAGCTGTCAGTTCATATAACTTTCCATCATATTCATCCCAGTTTGCTGCTGACGATGAAATAAGTAAATCCTCTGCCAAAATTGTTTTTCTGGAATTTGAAGTCATTACACTAATTTTTTGCTCATAGTCATGCAAAAGTACACTGCTTTTTAAAACAAGCACGCCTTCAAATGGTTCATCATATGTATCAAGATCTATCTCTGCGCGAAGCTTTCCTCCATCCTTAGGGTACACGCGCACCTGCGATAAAAAGATCGGATTTTCCTCACGAAGACGAATATAACCAAGAAGTCCATTCCAATTTGTCTGTGTCTCATCTGTTGCTGCCGATGAATAGACAATAGCATCGTGCAGCAGACCTGGATAACTGTTATCTGACTCAACGCGAAGTCTATGAATGCCTTCATGACCAGTAAGTTCAAATACATGTGGTGTGCTTATTGTCTGTTCCTCGTATGATGATATTTCCTCGCCGTCTAAATAAACACGCACACATCTGGCTCGCTCAATCTCAAAGAAAGTGCGGCATTTATCTGCTGGTGCAATCATAATTTCCTGCTCAAAATATGCCGGGCCTTCATACGTATGCTTTCTTGTAAATCGTGTTGCTATCACATCATCATCAAAACTCTGCGCAGTTGTCTCATCTGGATGACATGAGTTGTCGAGCCGATCTTCATGACCGACTCCAAACTCATCAAGTGTTCCTGGCAGATATACCATTTTATTTAGAGAAGTTTCCTTCTCTCCCGGCAGCATAAGCTGCCAGGGTTTTGTTGTTAAATCTACTAGTCTCATGATTTTCCTCGCTTTTTGCTTAACATTTATTGTTTCTGATATAGTGTTGCCATCATATGAGACGGCTCTATTTCAAGCGCCTCATTTAAAAATTCTGCTGCCTTTTCGCGGTTTTGCAATCCAATATTTCCAAGTGCCATCAGATAACAGCAGTGTGCACGATTTTTCTTTGTATAATCCTCATCAAAAATCAGAAAATCTGGAAGTGATACAGCAAAGTATTCAATCTTGCCCTTATCATTTAAATGCTGCTCACCGTAATCAATCAGACGATAAAAACGTGATTTTGCCTCTCTTGTTTTTCCTAATTTTTCAAATGCAAGTCCCTGATAGAGAATCATATCAGCCGGCTGATCATTATAGTACATAGCACCCGCTGGTTCATCTGTTCCAATCGTCGCAGTCTCAAAACATGTTTTTGCTTCATCATGTTTTCCCTGTGCTTCAAGCGCAAGTCCAAGATGATAAAACAGATGATTATCCTTTGTTCCCTCTAGCTTGCCTTCTCCAAGATTTTCTGGATATACAAGTGCTTTTTTAAGCAACTTCTCTGCCTGTTCATATTTTTCTGATGCCAAGCACTGTTTTGCCATCTCGAGTAAGGAAATAGTATACTGCGTTGTAATCTTTCCTTCGCCGCCCTCCCACGGATGGAAACGGTGTCCCATAATGCAGCGATAAGCGCGTTCATATTCTCCGCACATATTCATAAGAGTAATATATTCAATATACAAATCATCACGGCTCTCTGCAAGAGATGGATCTTCATCATATTTTGCTAAACGCTCTTTGAAGCTATATCCAAGCTTTTTGTAAAGCTGATCTAATTCAAGGAAAATACGGGCATCCTTGCGATTTAGTGAAAATGCTTTCTCTAGTTCATACTTAGCTGCCTTAGAATCACCCATCTTGTTGTAATAAGCCAGTGCAAGGTTTCTATGAACAATTGAAAATGTGTCATCTGCCTTCTCAGACATTTCCCACAATTCAACAGATTTCTTCCACTGTAATTTATCATAGAAAAGATTGCCCAGGTAATAAGGCGCCTTCTTTTTGCAGCCATTTTCAATCGCAAATGTAAGTACAGCAATATCATCAAGCTTATTCGGGAAGCAATAATCGAAAGCACAGCTTTCTGCCTTCTCAAGTGACTTCTTTGCTGCCTCATCTTCACCCATTTTTTCTTCATAATAAGCTGCATAATAATACAGCATCGGATATTTCTTTGTGCACTGCTTTAAAACTAAAACAGCGTCCTCATATGCGCCCCACTGCGCAAAATCTCTTGCTGTCATCAAATAATTTTCCTGGAAATTACGCATCAGTCCATTCAAGTCATCAAGCATTTTCTGCTTCTTTTCTGAATCATTCTCTGCCTTTATTACCTCAAAACCAGATACAAAATCAAATGGATCAAGTTCTAAATTATCCTTGATCATACGAGCTGCAGCCTTTTCTTTTCCAAGCTTTGCAAGAAGCCATGCACGTAATCCTCTCGCCTTAATATTATGCGCATTCTTAACAAGTGAGCGATCAATGTGCTCAAGCGCAGTTTCAAATTGACCTTTCTTTGCCGCAAGCGCTGCCATATAATAGAATGACATTTCCTGCTGTTCATTGCTCCATGCTGCCTTATAAAAAGCATCATAAGCCTCATCTTCTCTTCCAAGGTAACACAAATCAAGTCCCAACAGATAATATGCTTCACTGTTGTATGGATTAGGATTCTTCCAGGTCAGACGTTTAATGGCTGTTCTAAAATAAGGTTCTGCCTCCTCAAATAAGCCTCTTCTCATCAAGAGCATACCATATGCATTGTTAATGCGAATATCATCTGGATCACGCTTTAATCCCTCTAAATAATAAGGATCTGGTCTCCATGTTGCATGACGATACTGTTCAATATGCTGTCCTGTTAAATACAGTTCCTCATTTGTCATAATCTTTGACGGCTCATCTGCTGCCTTTGCCGGATCTGGAAGTTTTGGAATTTCTTCCTTCTCTGGCTGGTATGCAATTAAGCTTCTGCCGTCTGCAAGAACTTCAACTTTCAGATCTTCTTCCTGCGTATCATCTGGCAGTACTACACTCTTTTCAAAAATGTCAACAGGAGAAATCATTGCACTCTCATCACACAGCACACTGTCTTTTCCTGTCAGAATAATTCTTGCTTTTTCATATACAGCTGTTGCATAGACAATAATCTTTGCAGTCTTCTTTCCAGTTGCTGCATCATTTGCTGCCGAGAGTGAAACAGCAGCTTCCTTTGATGCGTTCTTTACCTGTCCAACTTCCTTGTATGGCATAAAATACTGTGTAAATGTTTTCTCCTCAAACGGCTTTAACCATGTAAAGTCAGGCTGATTATCTGTAAACATACCTGTCATCAGCTCTACATATGGACCATCCTCATCAGTCAGATTGCGATCCCATGCCTTTCCAAAATCACCGCAGCCCCAGGTCCACTGCTTCTTTCCCGGTGAAACATGATGATCTGCCACATGCAAAATACCAGCATGCTTTCCATAGTCGTATCCTCCGACAAAATCATACTTTGACTTTTCTGCCATGTAAGAAGTTGGGACTGGAATATTCTTGTAACGTGAAATATCTACGCCTTCGCTGTAATCCTTCTTATAATAAACACCCGTCGCAATTGGAAAACGAGAAACATCTCTCTTTCCATGATCCATAACAGCGTGAACATCCGGCGGGAAAATAGACTGTGTGTTGTCATTAACAGGAACTGCTGGATTTGCCCACCAAAGAAATGTCTGCGGAAGTGATGTGCGGTTATACAGCTGTCCCTTGATTTCAATATAAGCTTTTCCCGGGTATACGCTAATTCTCATAAGTCCCTTTGTTCCATACATCTGATCCACGTCATGACATAAAACAGAAACGATTCCATCCTCATTTTCCTGAATTTCATAATCAACTGGAAGAAATGTTGTCGGACGATGATGTTGCGGCCAGTTAAATTCAATACCTCCTGAAATCCACGGTCCCGTCAAACCAACAAGTGCCGGCTTGATCACCTGGTTATAGTAAACAAAGTCATAATCATTTGTTTTATCATATGCCCTCTGGATTCGTCCGCCAAGCTCTGGAAGAACCATAACCTTAATGTACTCATTTTCTAGCCATACTGCCGTATATTCCTTATCCTTCTTCTCATCACTTATTTTTTCAATCGTCGGATACGGGTATACCTTTCCGCAGCTTCCCTGATACACACGTTTTTCCAGAAAAATCGGATTCTTCTCCGCCTCTCCAATCTCATATGTAGGAATCATGACTTTTTCTGCCCATACACTTGCCTTTTGCATAATTGCCTCCTGTTTCGCTATTATTTTCTACTATTAGTTATTTGCTTGAATCTTTCTATCATTTTCAATATTGTTTTATTTACTTTCAATATTTGCTTTTACTATACTACTGTTTTGCTTGAAATACATTATCTTTCGTTGCGGTTGTGTTTTAAAATATTGCTCTGTTGTTTTTTCCTGCATTCTAAGTTAAAATGATATTGGCTTATCCATGAACTGTAACTATAAAAAAGGAGATTTTTATGAAATCGCACGAACCCTTTATCGAACCTGAATCAACATATTATGTCTACTCGCCAAGTCTCTTGGGACGAAGCATGTTTTTTTATCCGCTTATATGCGGTCATTTTTTTCTATGCACCAGGCTATCATCTGCACCGCGCTTCTTTTGACAGCTTTCTTCTTGTTTATGTCAAAAAAGGAAGCATGTATGTACAAACAAAAAACGAAAGTTTTAATGCAAAAGCTGATGAATTTATTTTGATTAATTGCTATGAACCGCACAGCTATGGCACAAAAACAGGAAGCGAATGTCTCTGGTGCCATTTTGACGGACCGCTTGCAAAAAACTTTTTTGAATCTATCATCTCACATCTTGGCACTGTATTTTCTATTGGGAATCCTGCGCCAGCCACAAACAAGCTTGAGGCTATCATTGACAGTTTTTGTCGTTCTTCAATTAAAGAAGCTCTTCTTTCTAAATATATTAATGATATTTTGACAAGCTTTCTGCTCTACAGTACTGCCGACAAAAAAAATGACAGCACAGATATGATTGAGACTGTCATTTCCTATATCAATGAACATTTTAAAGAAGATCTGCCAGACAAAGTGCTCGCATCAGCTGCCGGATTAAGCTCTTATCACTTTATTCGTGTATTCAAACGAGAGACTGGCTTTACTCCACATGAGTATGTCATAAATACGAGGCTAAGTAATGCACGTTACTTGCTTCGCAACACTACCATGTCTGTCAAGGATATCTGCTTTTCATGTGGCTTTTCAAGTGAAAGTGCCTTTTGCATCACTTTTAAAAAAAGAGCTAAAATGACACCGGCTCAGTACAGGCAAAATGGAACATGATCTTTTTGTTTCGTTGACTTTCCCTGCTGTTTCTGCTAGGATTGGAACGGTACAGCATCTTTGCTGCTTCCTATAAACAGTTTCTTTGGAGGTCATGCCTATGTTTTCCCCTAAGCTGCGGGAATTTGCCCGCAAATGCTATCTGACCAACATCGGCCAGAATCTTCTGGTTCTTCTTAAATGGACTGGATTTTCACTTTTGTCAGGTCTTCTGATCGGCGGCGTATCAACACTATTTGCTACTTTGCTTGGAAAAGCTATACAGCTTCGCGCTGCATACAGCTGGCTTTTATTTCTGCTTCCTGTTGCTGGTCTGGCAATCACTGCTCTTTATCATTTTTGCGGACAGTCAAATGACCGCGGTACAAATTTTGTTATTGCCTCAATTCATGCAAATGAAGAGACACCAGCGCGTGTTGCACCTCTTATTTTTATCTCTACGATTCTGACACAGCTGTGCGGCGGATCTGCCGGACGCGAGGGTGCTGCACTTCAGATCGGCGGCAGCCTTGGAAATCTTCTCGGTAAAATAGTTCATCTTGATGATGAAGATCGCCATGTTCTAATCATGTGCGGCATGAGTGCTGCTTTTGCTGCTCTGTTTGGTACACCGATGGCTGCTGCTGTCTTTTCAATGGAAATGGTCAGTGTCGGTATCATGTATTATTCCGCATTAGTCCCTTGTGTAATGTCTGCGCTGATTGGTGCTCACCTTGCTTCTACGTTTGGTGTTCATGCCGAAAAATTTACAATTGTAAGTATTCCTTCGTTTTCCATTGACGGTGCTGCAAAAACAGTTCTTCTTGGAATCTTATGTGCCGCTGTCAGCATACTTTTATGTATTATCCTTCACAAAGTTGGAGGTCTTTTAAAAACATACATAAAAAATGTTTACCTACGCGCAACTGTCTCTGCACTGATTGTTATCATATTTGCATTTCTTCTGCCAGACGGCAAAAGCTATCTTGGTTCCGGAAGCAATCTGATTGAGCAGTCTATTCAAGAAGAAACTATATTCCCAGCAGCCTTTCTTATTAAAATGCTCTTTACAGCAGTCACACTTGGCGGCGGCTTTAAGGGAGGCGAGATTGTTCCATCTTTTTGTGTAGGCGCAGCCTTTGGATGTTTCTTTGGAAGCCTTGCCGGATTTGCTCCATCCCTTTGTGCTGCTATGGGCATGGTTGCCGTTTTCTGCGGTGTCACTAATTGCCCTATTACATCTATTTTGATTGCTTTTGAATTATTTGGCTTTGACTCTGCCCACTACATGATTTTATCCATTGCAGTCAGCTATGCAATGTCTGGTTATTATGGTCTTTATGCAGATCAAACAATTGTATATTCAAAGTATCGAACAAAGTTCATCAACCGCAAGACAAACCATTAAATGTAAAGCAGACATTCGCAATCCGCTTCCGCTGCTGAATTCAAATTGTATGAATTGGGGCAAAAAACACGCCTTCAAAAAAAAGTTAAGTTTTTTTCAAAAAAGTGCTTGACTTTTCTCTTGTCTTGTTGTAGAATAACTATCGTCGACAGCGAGTAAGAAACAAACGAAACAAAAACTTCGATGTTGATGAGATGCCCAGATAGCTCAGTTGGTAGAGCAGAGGACTGAAAATCCTCGTGTCGCTGGTTCGATTCCAGCTTTGGGCACGACTTTGAAAAGCTGAAATCATAACGATTTCAGCTTTTTCTTTTATCTGTAAAAAGACTGAGAGAAAATCAGATTCAGGTGTTGATAAATAAGGAGTGTGCAGTATGGAGTTTAATGTTGGTCAGATAATTAAGATGAAGAAGCCGCATCCATGTGGTGCAAATGAATGGGAGATCCTTCGCGTTGGTATGGATTTTCGTTTGAAATGTAAAGGGTGCGATCATCAGGTAATGGTACCGAGAAAATTAGTTGAAAAGAATTTTAAAGGTTTTATAGAATAGCAATAAAATAGAAAAAAAGTATTGAAATAATAAAAAAATTCTTGCAACATGGGAACCTTTATGATATTATTTTGTTCTGTGATGTGTTAATAATCATATATTTCCTTGCTCATATATCATATATGGGCCAGAGACCATAAGGAGGTGCAATTACATGAACAAGTATGAGTTAACTTTAGTAGTTAATGCAAAGATTGATGAGGATGCTAGAACAGCAGCAGTTGAGAAAGTAAAGGCTTACATCGAGAAAGCTAATGCAACTATCACTAATGTTGAAGACTGCGGACTTAAGAAGCTTGCTTATGAAATCCAGAAGATGGGCGAAGCTTACTATTACTTCATTCAGTTCGATGCAGAAGCTGATGTACCAGCACAGCTTGAAGCTAATGTTCGTATCATGGAGCCTGTTCTCAGATATCTTTGCGTTCGTTTAGACGCTGAGTAATAGGAGGAATTCCGTATGAATAAAGTAATTTTAATGGGTCGTTTAACAAGAGATCCAGAGATCAGATATTCTCAGGGGAATGATCAGATGGCAATTGCCAGATACACTCTCGCTGTAGATAGACGTTTTAACAGAAATGGTGATCAGACCGCAGATTTTATTAACTGTGTTGCTTTTGGCCGTTCAGCAGAATTTGCTGAAAAGTATCTGAAACAGGGTACAAAGATCGTGGCTACTGGAAGAATCCAGACAGGCAGTTATACCAATAAAGATGGAAACAAAGTATATACAACAGATGTTGTTATCGAAGACCAGGAATTTGCTGAAAGCAAAGGAAGTTCTTCATCAGATGGCGGAAGTTATCAGCCAGCTGGCAGACCTTCACCTGCAAATGCAAGTGCAGAAGGTTTTATGAGTATTCCGGAAGGTATAGAGGATGATTTACCATTCAAGTAAAGAAGGAGGTAAATACAATGGCTTATACAAAGACAGATAGAGCAGACGCTCCAATGAAGAGAAGAAATATTCGTAGAAGAAAGAAAGTATGTGTATTCTGTGCAGATAAGACTGCTGTTATCGATTATAAAGATGCAAACAAGTTAAAGAGATACATCTCTGAAAGAGGTAAGATCCTTCCTAGAAGAATTACCGGTAACTGTGCTAAGCATCAGAGAGCTTTAACTGTAGCAGTTAAGAGAGCAAGACAGATTGCAATTTTACCATACGTAGTAGATTAATCTATATTCATTGGTTACACCGTAGGGTGTGCATACAATCTGAAAAATGAAGGATGGTTGTGAAGTGATTCACAATCATCCTTTTTATGTTTATGTTAATAAGCCAAATGCAGATTCCGTGTTTATGTGAAAAACAACATTTGGCTTATTTAATGCAATATTGACGTCTTGAATCATCTGGGATAAAATTTTGATTAAGGATATTATTAAATATAGAAGGTATAGTTATATTGTTAGATGAAAAATAAATGGATAATTAGCAATATGAAAAAAGGATTAGTACAAAAAGAATGCAAGGAGACCTTTATGGCAGAGAAGATCGTACAGATAGATCATGTTACAAAAAAATATAAGGAACGTACAGTATTGGATGATGTATCATTGTCTATCTGGACAGGGGATATCATTGGGTTATTGGGCGGCAATGGAGCAGGTAAAACGACACTGATGAGGGCAATTGCAGGAAGTATTCCGGTTGATTCGGGAGAAATCAGTTTTTCAGGAGAACGAAGAACGCAGGACGTAGGAACGCTGATCGAGAATCCAAATATATATACTGATATGTCTGGAATCGAGAATCTTCGATATTTTGGCAGATTATTTGGGGTAGAGGATGAAGCAGTATATGAGAGCCTGCTGCACCAGATGGGGCTTGCAGAAGCCGGAAAGAAATTGGCTGGCAGGTATTCACTTGGAATGAAACAGAGACTTGGCATAGCGGTTGCAATGCTCGGTGATCCGAGACTTTTGATCTTAGATGAGCCGTTAAACGGTCTGGATGTACAGGGGATGCAGGATCTGGAAGAACGTCTGTGGGCAATGCATGAGGATCGGTCAATCGGAATATTGATCAGCAGTCATGTGATCGGTGAATTGGTAAAACTTTGCAATCGGTATCTGGTTATGGATCATGGCAGGATCTGTATGGAATATACAAGAGAAGAACTGTTTCAGCAGGCAGGCAGTGAGGAAGCAGTTGAGGATTATATTATTACACGATTCCAAAAAACAATGTAAATAAATAGCATAAGTGTAGAATATCAAGTAAAATTATAAAACAAATATAGCAGATCAGAATAATAAACAAGAGAAAAGACAGGACCAGAATACATTAGAGAAATCAACAGGGCTAGTAGATTAAAATAACATGCTGTACAGAAAATAACAGGTAAGACAGAAAGGCAGGAAACAAATGATGAATCAGATCATTCGTGCAGAGAATTACAGAATCAGGAAGAATAAGACATTTCGTATTGCATGCATTGTGATCATTGGAATGGTATTGGTTGGATTTGCATTGTTTTATGCTGCAACACATATGATATCTGGAGAGCTGATGGAAGCAGCGGGTGGATATGATACGGATGTGGATGCATTTACAGACATAAATCTGTTTGACTGTGCAGGAATCGCTGTTTCACTGATGCAGATTCTCTCTATTTTGTATGCAATTGTGATCACGATCATGATCGGGGCAGAGAAACGGAATGGTGTCTATTCGCTGATGTTGGAACGCGGGTATCAGACATGTCAGATTTATATGGCTAAATTGTATGCGACAACGGTGATAGCAGGCATCGGTTATCTTTTATATGTAGCTGTATCGTTGATTGCCGGGGCGATATTCTGGCATGGCACAATCGAACGCGAGGATGTGACAGGATTTATCCGAGTATTTCTTTTAATGCTTGTTATGTATGTAGTTTCTTCCTATATCTATATGGCGGTTGCGATGAATGTAAAAAATGCAGGAATGGCAGTTGCAGTGAATCTCATTATTGTACTTTTATTCTCAACAGTGATAACAGGTCTGGATCAGATTCTTGCTGATGGAGATGTGTTTCTCCGCAAGTACTGGCTCTTATCCGCAATCGAACAGTTTGCCTATATCGATCATACAGATACTACTGTGCGGGAAACTATAACAGGATTGATAGAAGCGGTCGGCTATGGCGGGCTTGCGGTGTTTATTGGCAATACTGTATTTACAAAGAAAAAAAGATAAAAACAGAAAATGAACGCTGCCGGCTATGTGAAGATATTTGACCGATAAGCCTTATGATAAAGTGTGGTTTTCGTTGACAAAATAAAGGGATGCGTTTATGATTATTAAGAACTTTAATGTGGATGGAGTCTGTCCACAGGAAAGAATGCAACAGTGGAATACTTTTATATAACCAGACGCTGCATTATATCAACATTAAGTAATGAAAAGGAGTATATTATGGGTAAGTACACGAAAGCAGATATCTTAAGGATGGTAAAAGAAGATGATGTAGAGTTTATCAGACTTCAGTTTACAGATATTTTTGGAGACCTTAAGAATGTTGCTATAACTTCAAGTCAGATTGAAAAAGCACTGGATAACAAGATTATGTTTGATGGTTCTTCTATTGAAGGATTTGCAAGAATCGAGGAATCCGATATGTATCTATATCCAGATTATGATACATATGAGACTTTCCCTTGGAGACCACAGCAGGGTAAGGTTGCTAGACTGATCTGTGATGTTTATAAGCCGGATGGCACTCCATTTGAAGGTGATCCAAGATATGTTCTGAAGAAGGCATTGAAGGAAGCTGCTGATATGGGTTACATGATGAACGTAGGGCCAGAATGTGAGTTCTTCCTGTTCCAGACAGATGAGAATGGCTTACCAACAACGAATACTTACGAGCGTGCAAGCTATTTTGATCTTGGACCACTTGATTTCGGTGAGAATGCCAGAAGAGATATGGTACTGACACTGGAACAGATGGGATTTGAGATTGAAGCTTCCCACCATGAGGTTGCTCCTGCACAGCATGAGATAGATTTCAAGTATGGCGAGGCATTAAAGACTGCCGACAGCATCGAGACATTTAAGCTCGTTGTTAAGACAATTGCCAAGAAGCATGGTCTGTGTGCTACATTTATGCCAAAACCAAAGTATGGCGTATGTGGTTCCGGTATGCATATGAATATGTCTTTATCAAAGGATGGCAAAAATATATTTGCAGATGATAATGATAAGCTTGGTTTAAGTCAGGAAGCATATTACTTCATTGCAGGTATCATGGAACATATGAGAGAGATGACAGCAATCACAAACCCATTAGTAAACTCTTATAAGAGACTGGTTCCTGGTTATGAAGCACCGATTTATATTGCATGGTCAGCAAAAAACAGAAGCCCGCTGGTTCGTATCCCAAGTGCAAGAGGAGCAGGAACAAGAGTAGAGCTTCGTTGCCCGGATCCAACAGCAAATCCATATCTGGCAATGGCTGTATGTTTAAAAGCCGGATTAGACGGAATCAAGAGACAGCTTACACTTGTACCAAGTGTTGACAGCAATATCTTTGAATTAACAAGAGAAGAAAAGAAAGCAAGACACATCGAGAGCCTTCCGGCAAACTTAAGAGAAGCTGTTTTATGTATGAGAGACAGTGACTTCATGAAGGAAGCACTTGGTGAGCATATCTTTACACGTTATACATCGGCAAAGTTAGATGAGTGGAACGAATATACCAGACAGGTTACTGACTGGGAGATCAGCAATTACCTTTACAAAGTCTGAGCAGAAGCCAGTATGTTTAAGTAAAACCGAAGAAGCATCAAGGAGTAATACAGACACCCATTTTATGGGTGCCTGTGTTGCTATATTATAGAATCAATTTGTTCCATGAAAATATAAGGAACTGAAACTGGTCGGGTGAGAGGTTGTTGTTTTGGTAAATGTAATTGTACTATTTGCAAAGATAGAAGAAGCAAAAAGCATAAAAAATCTTTTGGTTCGACATGGAATCAATGTAACTCAGGTATGTACGACCGGAGCACAGGCAGCACAGGCAGCAGATGCGTGTGATGATGGTCTTATTATATGCGGATACCAGTATCCGGATATGTTATTTTCGGAGTTGGCGGCAAATATACCGGATTATTTTGATATGCTTGTGATTGCATCTCGTGTGCATTACGAGGCGTGTAGAGAAAGTGGAATTACATGCCTGCCGATGCCACTTCGTACACAGGATTTTATCAATACTGTTTCACTGACGGTTGAAAATATTCTGTGGGAGCGTAAAAAACGCAAGACAAAACCAAAGGAACGCACAGAAGATGAAAAAAAGGTAATTAAGGCTGCAAAGCTGAAATTAATGAATGATAATGGATTTGATGAGCAGGGCGCTCATCGGTATCTGCAGAAAAAGAGCATGGATAATGGTATCAATATTGTTGAAATGGCATATATGATACTGGAACATACAGCACTGTTTTAAGGAGGCACGAATATGAAGTTTACAAAGATGGAAGGTCTTGGGAACGATTATGTGTATATAAATTGTTTTTCAGAGAAGGTAGAAAATCCTGAGAAACTGGCGATTGCCATGAGTGACCGGCATTTTGGTGTTGGAAGTGATGGAGTGATCCTGATTAAGCCATCCGATAAAGCAGATTTTACAATGGATATGTATAATGCAGACGGTTCCAGATCTGAGATGTGTGGAAACGGTATCCGTTGTGTAGGAAAGTATGTATATGATTATGGACTTACGGATAAGACTTCGATATCTGTAGAGACACTTGCCGGAATCAAATATCTGGATTTTGTGATAAAGGATGGCAAGGTTGATATGGTAACAGTTGACATGGGTGCGCCGATCCTCAAGGCAGATCAGGTGCCTGTGCGTTCAGATAAAGAGCAGGTGATCGACGAGAAGATCACAGTAGCAGGTGTGGATTATCATATGACCTGTGTATCCATGGGAAATCCACATGCAGTTATGTTCGTAGGCGATACAGAACATTTCCCGTTGGAGAAAGCTGGTCCGTTATTCGAGCATCATGAAGTATTTCCGAACCGTGTGAATGCGGAGTTTGTTCAGGTGATCGACCGTCATACCGTAAAGATGCGTGTATGGGAGAGAGGAACCGGAGAGACACTGGCATGCGGAACCGGAGCATGTGCAACTGCAGTTGCATGTGTATTAAATGGAAAGACAGATGATGAGGTAACCGTAAAATTATTAGGCGGCGATCTGATCATCCGTTTTGATAGAGAGAACAATAAGGTATACATGACAGGTCCGGCCAAGGTAGTGTTTGACGGCGAGACTGACAGATTTTAGGAGGAAATGACATGTTTAAGGCAAATGAGAATTATCTGAAGCTTCCGGGAAGCTATTTATTTTCAACAGTAGCAAAGAAACAGAGAGAGTACAGTGCGGCACATCCTGATAAGAAGATTATCCGTCTGAGCATCGGAGATGTAACACAGCCGCTTGCTCCTGCTATTATTGAGAGACTGCATTCGGCTGTAGATGAGATGGCGGTAGCAGAGACATTTAAGGGCTATGCACCGGATCTTGGATATGAATTCTTAAGAAATACCATCGTAAAGAATGACTATATTGACCATGGAGTTGATATTTCTGCTGATGAGATCTTTGTAAGTGATGGTGCAAAGAGCGATTCTGCAAATATTCAGGAGATTTTTGCACCGGAAAGCAAGATTGCTGTATGTGATCCTGTTTATCCTGTTTATGTAGATTCAAATGTAATGGCAGGCAGAACCGGAACTTATGATAAAGAGACCGGACTCTGGAGCGATGTGATTTATATGCCTTGTCTGGAGGAGAATGGATTTGCACCGGAATTCCCAAAGGAGGAGCCGGACATTATCTATCTGTGTTTTCCAAATAATCCGACAGGAGCGACCATCAGCAAAGCACAGCTTCAGGAATGGGTTGATTACGCAAATAAGATCGGAGCTGTGATCGTCTATGATGCAGCATACGAAGCATATATCAGTGAAGACGATGTACCACATTCTATCTACGAGTGCGAAGGTGCAAGAACCTGTGCGATTGAGCTTCGAAGCTTTTCGAAGAATGCAGGATTTACCGGAACCCGTCTTGGATTTACAGTTGTACCAAAGGATCTGAAGGATGCAAATGGTGTTGCACTTCATGGTTTATGGGCTAGAAGACATGGAACCAAGTTTAATGGTGCTCCATATATTGTTCAGGCAGCAGGAGAAGCTGTATATTCAGAAGAAGGTAAAGCACAGACAAAGGCACAGATTGCATATTATATGAACAATGCGAAGGTGATCTATGATGGATTAAAGGCAGCAGGCTATTCCGTATCCGGCGGTGTGAATGCACCATATATCTGGTTAAAGACACCGGATAAGATGACTTCATGGGAGTTCTTTGATTATCTGCTTGCAAATGCAAATGTCGTAGGTACACCGGGCTCAGGCTTTGGACCGAGTGGTGAAGGATATTTCAGACTGACAGCATTTGGTACATATGAGAATACAGTAGAAGCAATCGAGAGAATTAAAGCGTTATAATAGCGGGGTGCAATTAACTATATAATCGTGGAGGTAGCAAGATGAAAGATAATGGACTGCTGGTGCAGTATTTTAATGCAAATACACCGGCTGATCAGACATTATGGGCGAAAGCGGCAAAGGATGCAGCGACATTGAAAAAGCTCGGTGCAACTGCTGTATGGTTTCCACCTGCAACCAAAGGGGCAGCGGGAAAAGATGACAGGGGCTATGCGCCATATGATCTGTATGATCTGGGTGAATTTAATCAGAAGGGTTCGGTTGGAACCAGATATGGTACAAAGAAAGAATATCTGGAAGCAATCGATGCAATGAAGGCACAGGGAATCAATGTATATGCAGATATCGCAGTCAGACAGAAGTTAGGCGCAGATTCTGTGGAGAAGGTTACGGCAGCAGATTTTAATGCCAAGGATATTCCGCAGATGATTGGTAATAAAAAGATAGTTGGAGCCTTGTCGAAGTTCACCTTCCCGGGCAGAAAGAGCAAGTATTCCAAGTTCAAGTGGAACTGGAATCATTTTGCAGGGATTGACTGGCAGCAGGATGATTTTAAGAGACGTGTCTGCGAACTGTCTGGTATGACAGAGACGGAAGCAGAGAAGAAATACAAGCTCAGCAAATATGATTATATCATAGGCAGTGAGCTTGATCTGTACAATCAGGAAGTATATGATGAATTAATGGCATGGGCGAAGTGGTATGAGGATGTGACCGGAGTGGACGGATTCCGTTTCCAGGAAGCAGAGAAGATTCCGGGATGGTTCATCAGAGACTTTGCAGAAGCTGCTTCGAATGCCGGAGAAGAAGAAAAAGAGATCTTTACGGTAGGTGACTTCTGGCACTGGAGATGTGACTATATCAATGATTATATCGCGTCTGCGGACAATCAGCCATCTATGTTTGATGTGCCGCTGCATTTCAGTTTCCATGATGCATCCGTTGCAGAAGGAGAATATGATCTGAGCCGGTTACTGGATGGTTCCATGATGATGAGTAATCCTGCAAAGGCAGTTACATTTGTAGAGAATCATGAATCACAGCCGGGTGGTGTGCTGGAATCTGCTGTAGCAGAGTGGTTTAAACCACTGGCATATGCGATCATTTTATTAAGAGAACAGGGATATCCATGTATGTTCATGGGTGATTATGAAGGCATTCCTGCGGCTAAGATCAAGTCCAGAAAGACAATCATGAACAAGCTGTTAAAGCTTCGTAAGAAATATGCATACGGAACACAGCATGACTACTTTGATCATCCGGATGTTGTTGGCTTCACCAGAGAAGGAGATGCAGAGCATGAGAATTCCGGTCTGGCAGTTATTATGTCAGATGGAACCGGCGGAACAAAGCGCATGTATGTCGGAAGACAGTTTGCAGGCTGTCATTTCGCAGATGTAATGGGAAATGCAAAGTATGATATCCGTATCGATGAAGAAGGCTGCGGCGAATTTTATGTAAACCGTCAGGGAATTGCAATCTGGATCAAAAAAGATTGCAAATTATAAGAAATTGAGTTATCATATTAATACTTTAGATTGTAAAAGTGCATGAAAGTCTGAGGATAATCCGGATTTTCACAGCATAAAAGTGGCAAAGGAGTATGAGTTATGGGAAAGACAGTACATACAGAAGCAGTCCGTGATCTGTTTGAAGCAATACTGACATTGGAGACAGAGGAGGAATGTTTTAATTTCTTTGAAGATGTTTGTACGGTAAATGAATTGCTGTCCATAGCCCAGAGATTTGCGGTTGCGAAGATGTTAAAGGAAGATAATACTTATCTGGAAGTTGCCGAGAAGACCGGTGCATCGACAGCAACAATCAGCAGAGTGAACAGATCTCTTAATTATGGTAAAGATGGTTATGAACTTGTATTCAGCAGAATGAATCTGGATAAAGAAAAGAAAGATTCAGAATAACAACATATAAAACAGGAAATCCTCCGGGAATGGATCAACTTGATCCATTCCCGGAGGAGTTTTGTCTTTTGCCCTACAACCAACCTATGTCTGTGCAGGCACTACGGCAAACAGGAGCACTGTGCCAAATGACATCAAGCGAAGATTTCGTAATAAATTGCATATATCAGCAAATATGGGTGCTTGTTTGAGCCGCCAGGCGAGTTAGCACAGGAATATTTGCGAATCAGATATATGCAGTTTATAGAAATCGAAGCGAGTCATTTGCACAGTGCTCCTGTTTGCCGTAGTGCCTGCGCAGACATAAAATTGATCGGACAGACATTGGTCTGCCCGACCATGCGGGAAGAAAATCCCCTATATATTTGGTATTAGGAAGCGAAGCGGGGATTAAAGGGTATTTACAAAGCGCATGAAGGCTTCTCTGCCTTCGGTGGTATTTTTGTATACACCGGAGCATTCCAGAACTTTTGAGAATACCTTGCCGATCTCGTTCTGGATGATTCCATGGATATTTTCCGGAGTAATGTCATAATTTCCGATCCATTCATCAACCCAGTCTGCATGTTTTTCGATAGCTTCATTTGCGCGGATGTCCTTGTGATTTAAGATTGCATCCTCAAGCTCTGACATTTCGCCTTTTAATCTTGCAGGAAGAACAGCCAGACCCATAACCTCGATCAGACCGATATTTTCCTTCTTAATATGATGATACTGGCTGTGTGGGTGGTAGAGCCCCATCGGACATTCTTCGGTTGTGATGTTGTTACGAAGTACCAGATCCAGTTCGAACAGATCTCCATGCATTCTTGCGATCGGAGTAATCGTGTTATGTGGAGTATCGTCTGTGTAAGCGTAGATATATGCAGCTTCGTCTGTGTAATTTCTCCATGCTGTCAGGATGTGATCTGCTGCATCTGCGATACGTGCAGGATCAGAACCCTGAAGACGGATAACAGACATAGGCCATTTGACGATACCGGCTGTCAGGTCTTCGTAACCAGGTAAAGTAAAGTTTGATTCATATGGAGCCTTTGCCATTGCAAATGTATAGCCGCCACCCTGAAAATGGTCATGGCTTAAAATGGAACCGCCAACGATCGGAAGATCTGCGTTGGAGCCGGCTGTATAGTGAGGGAACAACCGGACAAAATCAAGTAGCTTTACAAACGCAGCGTGGTCAATCTTCATTGGTGTGTGGTTTGCATTAAAGATAATACAGTGCTCGTTGTAGTACACATAAGGGGAGTACTGTAAGTAATATGCCTGTCCATCTAAGGTAATAGGAATGATCCTGTGGTTCTGTCTGGCAGGATGTGAGAAATGTCCGGCATAACCTTCGTTTTCACGGCAGAGCAGACAGGCTGGATAACCGGATTTCTTTGCCTTTCCTGCTTTCGCGATATCTCTTGGGTCTTTCTCCGGCTTGGACAGGTTGATCGTAATATCAATCGGACCGTATTCCGTTTCCGTAACCCATTTTTCATCCTTTGCGATACGATCTTCACGAATATAGTTTGTAGCCTTACTGAAAGCATAATAATAATTCGTTGCTTCCTTTGGGGATACGGCATATTTATCAGCAAATATTTTCCGTACAACAGATGGAGCAGGAGTGAGCATACCCATAATCTTTGTATCGAAAAGATCACGGTTTGTAATCGTGTCATCCTCCATCAGCTTGTGCTGGTATGCATAATCTAACATATCGTTTAAGATATCAACGAGCGGACGGGATGGAATCTCAGCCGGTTCGTTGTATTCCTGAATGTCGAATAACTCTAGCAGACGGTTTGTAACATATATTTCGTCTGCAGGATCTACAAGTCCTTTGTTTAAACCATAAGTAACCAATTCTTTGATATATGTTTCTATCATAGTCATAACCTCCCATAAAATTTGTTATTATATCATGTCGTCTGTTTTACAGTACCTGCATACCGCCGTATTTACGGATCTTCAGTACATGGCAGGAGCCTCCGCCAAATACGTGATCCATAGCCTGGCGATACGTTTCAACAGTATCGTTTTCTACAAATGCCTGAATAGTTCCGGCAAATCCACCGCCGTGAACACGGCTGACTCCGTGACTTCCAAGTGTGATATCACTGACAGCCAGAGCAACAGATACATTCTGAGCCTGAATATCTTTATTCGTATATACGTTCTGCAAATACTTGAAAGAAGAATCACCGGATGCTTTAACCGCTGCAAGGAATGCAGGCATATCACCCTTTGTCAGGGAAGCAACCTGAATTTCTACCCGTTTTACTTCTTCAAAATAGTGAAGGGCACGAAGCAGGTAACGGTCGCCGAGTTTGGTGCGGATGTCAGCCATGTGGTCGATAATATCCTGTTCGCTTAATTCGTTTAATACCGGTTTGCCAAGCATCTCCGCAACGGCACACATCTCGGCAGGAACTGCAGCATAGTCAGCAGTCAGATCTACATGAGAGCCCTTTGTATCAGTGATACAGAGACTGTAACCGCTCTTTGCCATATCAAAGTCGATCTTTTCAACAATAGGATCGGCTGGATCTGCAAAGTCGATATGTACAAGATTTCCGACGGAAGATGCCATCTGATCCATCAGGCCGCAAGGTTTTCCGAAGTATACATTTTCTGCATACTGGCCGATGATCGCGATCTCGATTGCAGATACGGAACCATTATTATAAAGTCCCGACAGGATGGTTCCGATGATTGTTTCGAATGCTGCAGAAGATGAAAGACCGGCACCAATCAGTACATCACTGGTGATATATGCTTTGAAGCCGCCGACAGCGTGTCCGTGTTCCTTTAATCCGGCAGCAACACCCTTGATCAGAGCCGTTGTTGTTTCTTTTTCACTTTCTACAAGAGAAAGGTCGGATGCGTCGATTGTAATGAGATCATATCCGTCTGAGATAACCTGGATCTTATCATCGGAAGTCTTTGCAACGATGGCAATCGCATCCAGATTGATAGATGCGGCAAGTACCTGACCGTGCTGATGATCAGTATGATTTCCGCCTACTTCACTTCTGCCCGGAGCGGAGAAGATAGATACCTCTGTGTCCCCGAAATCTTTGATGAATTCCTGAAGAGCGGCGATATATCTGCCATTCTGATAAGCGAGCAGATGCTCATCGACATAGATATCGGTTAATAATTCATTGTACTGTTCTGATTCAAAGCCTTTTATTAATTCAGATGCATGTTTCATATGTTTATCCTCCTGATCATACATGATAATTGATGTGCTTACATCTGTACGGTGCGTAAATGTGTGTTTACTTGTATAGATGTGTCTGTTTTTCTAAGTCTGTTTGTTCTTTATAGTGATAGGATAACATGTGTTTAGTAAAATGTCAACAACACTTTAGTAAAGATTTACTGAAAAAGTGATTGAAAAATAAAAAAAAATCTGTTACACTAGGTTAGTAAAAATATAGTAAATTTGTCCAATAAATATGGAGTAAAGAGGTATATTATGACGACAATCAAGGATATTGCGAGACGGGCAAATGTGTCACCGGCTACAGTTTCAAGAATTTTGAACGATGATCCGACATTAAATGTTTTACCGGAGACAAAGGAAAGAGTCCTTCGGACAGCGAAAGAATTGCATTATACAAAGAAAAAGTCAGCCAGATTAAAGAAATCATTCCAGCTTGGGCTTGTGCTTTGGTTTTCAGCAGAGGATGAGATGAAAGATAGTTATTATCTGTCCGCAAGAAAGGGAATCGAGGATTTCTGTATCAGCCAGTCGATTGAACTGGTTCGGGTATTTCGGAATGACAGCAACTATCTGGACATGCTGCGTGGTTGTGATGGAATTATCTGCCTGGGTAAGTTTGCGCAGGAGGAAGTAAAATCATTTATAGAGATATGCAGTAATATTGTATTTCTGGATATGAGGGTGGAGCATTATAATATTACTTCCCTAACGATGGACTTTAAACAGGCGGTAAGGGATGCGCTTGATTATCTGTACCATCTGGGACATCGCAAGATTGGATTTATGGGTGGTAAAGAGTATGTGGGAAATCATGAGCTTCTGGTTGATCCAAGACTGGAAGAATACATTGCATATATGAAAGAAAAGAATCTTCCATACGAGAAATATCTGTATGAGGGAAGCTTCAATACATTCTCCGGTTATGAGATGGGTAAGGTGATCGCAACTTCTGAAGAACATCCGACAGCAATCTTTGCAGCCAGTGACGCTCTTGCAGTAGGAGCATTAAAGGCATTCAAGGAAGCGGACATGGAAGTGCCGGAGGATATATCACTTGTTGGCTTTAATAATACAGAGCTTAGTGAATATACAGTTCCTGCACTTACAACGGTAAATGCTCCGGCATATGATATGGGACAGCATGGTGCTAATCTGATCTATGCGGCATCAAACCTTAGTATCCGTACCCCGTTAAAGGCGGAGATTCCATGTAATCTGGTCGTCAGGGAATCCTGTATGGAATACACAGAAAAATAAAATTATTCGTTGTAAAGTAAGTGCAACACATGAATTGTGTGTTGTACTTACTTTTTTTTATGCATTGTTTTCCCCCTCTCAACGCATGAGTTCCCATCCTTTTTCTTGGAGCGTGTCAAAGGTCGATGCGCTCCGCTATAAAAAGGATTAGTAAAATAATAGGGGGTAGAGAAAGGTGGGTTTTTATGGAATTTGTAATGAACAAAGGAATAACAGTAACTATCGATGATGATGAGATTGTGAGCTGGAATCATGACCAGAAGAAAAAAGCATATTTTATAAGGGTTAAAGATGGATCTATATGGTGCTATATGTTAGCTACGAGAGAATTTTTTTCATTGGATAGATATAATTAAAGTTTGTAGGGTGGCGCATCCGCGCTGAATATAAAAGAAAGATAAGAGGTAGAAGTTATGAAAATGAAAAATGTAGAATCAATGTTTGCTGGAAGATGACAGACAAGCTAGATGTGATCTCGTGGGATTCCTATCCGAGATTTCATAATGATTATGAGAGCTTAACAGATACATTTACAAGAAGTGCATTTGACCATGCAGTGATGCGCTCAATGAAAAAGGATCGTCCGTTTATGCTGATGGAGAGTGCTCCGGGACTTGTGAACTGGCATGACTATAACACACTCTGTTATCTGGGCGGTTTCCCGGGAAGTGGTTTAAATGAATTGTTTGGTGTAACGATAGAGGAACTGGATACATATTATCCAAATGGTAAGAATTATGTGACGTTTTCAAATAAAAAACAGGAAACTGTAAAAGATTATGCAGAACAAATCCGGGTGCAAGATGCAGAGATTCTTGGAACTTATGTGGAGGATTTCCATGCAGGGGAAGCGACAGCAACCAGAAAACAGACCGGAGTCGGATGGGCATATTATACGGATTGCAGACTGGATCAGGTATCAATGACAGAACTGATCAAAGAGTTGATTACAAATGCCGGAATTCGGATAAAGGAACTGCCTGAGAACGTGGAATATCATGAGCGTTATACGGATACATACCGTTATGCCTTTTATATCAATGAGGGCGATGTGGCGGCAGAACTTCTGAATGTGAATGGGACAGAACTTCTGAGTGGACAGGTTGTAAACGGAAAAATCTCTGGTGGTGCAAAAAATGTGATAATTATAAAGGAGAAATATAAATTAAAAGATCATCAGTACTGCTCCGTAAAAGATGTCTAATAAATGCAGGACTGCAGAAAAAACTGTAAAAGCAGGCTGCGGAAGTATGGAGTTGATTATTGAAAGATATATAGGCAGAAGCTGTATTAAAAGGAGGATGTTATGTTTATAAAAGGAATGGATATTTCCACCCTGCTGGAGGAAGAAGCTTGTGGTGCGAAGTATTATGATAATGGTGTAGAACAGGATTTATTTGCTATTTTGAAAGCATATGGTACAAATTTTGTGAGACTAAGACTCTGGAATGATCCTTATGCGTCGGATGGTACTCCATATGGCGCAGAGACGAACGATTTGAATAAAGTGATTATTCTTGCCGGACGTGCAAAAAAATATCAAATGGTCTGCTCTGGCCAAGCGGTAAGAAACCGGAGTTTGACCGGATCGCAAAGTATCTGAATGCAGGAATCCGTGCAGTGAGAGAGATTCAGGCGGATATTCCGATCATGATCCATCTGGACAATGGTGGCTTTAATGAGATGTATGTGGAGTGGTTCGACGAATTTACAAAGCGAGCAGAACCATTTGACATTATAGGCTTGTCTTATTATCCGTTCTGGCACGGCACGATGGAAGATTATCGTGATCGCGAGGGTAAGCCGCTGGATCAGTTAAAAGGAATGGCGACAAAGCCGGAGCTTGTCGAGAAGCTGAATTATCCGATGACAAAGGAAGGACAGGCTTCATTTATGAAAGATCTTATGGAACTGATCGCAGATATTCCGGGTGGAGAAGGCTTCTATTACTGGTAACCTTCATGGATTCCGGTTCCGGGATGTGGTTGGGCGACAGAAGCAGCACTTGCATATACCGGAGAAAAAGGGCCGGGAGGAAATGAGTGGGCGAATCAGGCGTTGTTCGATTATGATGGAAATGCCCTGCCTGCACTTGCTGTGATCCGTGATTTTAACAGGTAAAATTGTAAATGATAAAAATATCAATTGCTTAGTAGCAAGAAAAATGATATGACAGGTATGGAAAATTCAAGATTTCTGTTGTGGATTTAAATATAATAAAAGGCTGAATGTTCTGTACATTTTTGTGCAAGACGTTCAGCCTTTTGTTATTTCGGAACAGAAATGTCTGTTTCCGAAAAACGGTATTTATTTAGTGCAAAGGATCTATTTTGCTGGTAAGTTCGTGCTTTTATTCTTTGGTGCTGTCTTTAGCGTCCGCTATTTTTACTGCCGGTCGTTGTTCTGTTTGCTTTGGTATTTTCCGTAGCTTTCGTTTTGCTGTTTGCAGTAACCTTTTCGGCAGTTTTTGCTTTCTGTGCATTCTGCTTTAATGTTTGTTCCTGAACGGAATGCATATCATCAATCAGATGTTCGATACATTTCTTCTTAACATAGACATCAACTGACAACATAGATACCATACACATATCATGAAGATAAGCGTCTGTTTCCGGATCATACATATCGGATGCCTTATCATAGGTAGATAAAATGCTCTTGATAATATCGTTATAGTTATCAATCTCATAATTGAATAATTTGCGGTAGACCTCTTCGATATTGACCGGGGACTCGCCGTTATAGCAGTCGTTGTTGTTCATCGGGGCAAGAAGTGTCTGGATATCAGTGATACTTACAAAGTTCTTGAGGTAGTAAATATACAACAGCATGATCAGATGATCCTTGGAGTAACGCTTCTTGTCGGGGGGCGGGAGAAGGTTGTTTTTTGTATAATTGTTGATCATGGTCTTTGTCATGGTCTTGTCATCTTCACTTCGCTTATTAGCGTTCAGCTTATCCTCCATAAAGGTTGTTAGCTGATCCATATATAGATCGATTTCAGGTATCTCATCCGGATCGATGTAACTTAGAGAAGTTGCAATCTGTAATAGTTTTTTTCTGCGAGTAATATTTTTATTCATTAGAATCTCTCCCAAACATAACCAAATCTGTATGAATTCTATAGGAAAGTCCTGCTTTCATGTAAATGATATGAAATACAGGACTTTATAACCTTAGTATTCTATTATATAGGAATAAAAACCACAACACAAGCGTTTTGCCAGAATTTTTATAAATTCAGAATTATGTTGGTATCTGTATACCTGCACGATACTGGCAATTTAGTACAGGTAAAAGTTATATAAGGCAAGACTTTATTATTCGTTGTCGTCATCATTGTCGGTATCTGGCTGTGGCAGGATTTCAAGAAGAACTCTGGATACACGTTTTTTATCTAGTTTTGTGACTTTACAGGAGATCACTCCGTCGGATGCAGTATCACCGACCGCAGGAAGGTGATCTAATAACTGAATGATATAGCCACCGATGGAATCGTAATCTTCGGATTCGATATCCAGATCCAGAGCATCGTTTAAGTCATCAAGCTTGATACCACCATCGATGCTGTAGTGTGTATCATCTATTTTTACGATGTTATTATGTTCTGCATCGTCGTATTCATCCTTGATATCGCCGATGATCTCTTCAATCAGATCTTCCATGGAGATCAGGCCGACACTGACACCGTATTCATCCAGAACGATACCGATGGAGTTGGAGCTGGATTTCATATTGGTCAGAAGATCATTTGTTTTCTGAAATTCATACACATAGAGTGGTTCACGAATAATTTTTGCAACATCAAAATTGTTAATGTCATGGGTCGCTTTATAAAAGAACAGATCTTTTACATGCAGGATGCCGATGACATTATCACGGGAATCTTTATAAACAGGAAGTCTGGTGTAAGGAACCTCCATATACTGCTTCAGCAGTTCATCATAAGAAGCAGTAACAGGAACCATGGTCACATCGGCACGGGGAATCATAATATCACGTACACGGGAATCTCCGAAGTCCACTACGTTTGTGATCATTTCCTTTTCTTTGTTCTCGATAACGCCTTCTTCCTCGCTGACATTTACCATAGTGATCAGCTCATCTTCGGTGATGGATTTGGCACTTTCGTTTGTATCCATTCGTAAGATCCAGAAAATAACATGAGAGATCTTGTTTATAATGAATACAAATGGGGTAAAGATATATACCAGAAACCGTACGACGTCCACATAAAGTATTGACATTTTAACGCTGTTATTTTGGGCAAGCGTTTTCGGTGTGATCTCACCAAATAACAGGATCAAAAGGGTGAGGATTCCTGTTGCAATTCCGACTGCCTTGCTTCCAAATAAATTAGTGGTAAGTGTTGTTGCAAGAGCGGAAGCTGAAATATTCACGATGTTATTACCTATTAATATTGTGCTGATTAGTTTGTCACTGTTAGAGATCAGTTTAAGAACTCTGGCAGCACGTTTGTTCCCATTGTCAGCCATTGAACGCAGAGTGAATTTATTGACCGTTGTAAGAGCTGTTTCGGCAGAAGAAAAGAATGCCGACAACAGGATCAATAGAATAATTGTAAATAACTGGATAATTGTACTGGGGTGCAAAAAAGATCATCTCCTAAAATATTTTTGCTTTTGATTGTACAGAATAGCGGAAATCTTGTCAAGAACAGAACGGCTAAGAAATGATGACTTTACATAAACATTACACTATCCGGTAATGTTCGGAATAAATGACGGGGAAGATGCAGATACTAATGCATGTAGATGATAATAGACAGTTATGCAGATATCATTGCCTGATGTTGTTGGCGCATGACCGGATCTATGAAATCTGCGAGAAAGACTGACAAATGTCAAGGAGGTAAGAACAATGAGAAGTTCAACAGAAACCTATCATGAGGTAGCAGAACGTTGTAGTGCTTATGAAAAGACATGCCATTGCAACAGCATGACCAACAAAGCGGATGGTGAAAAGAGCTGCTTAAACTGTTCCCATTTCAGCAAGGACGAACATTGTAAATTAGATCTTTATGATCCGATTGTAAAGAATCTGAAATAACAGGAAAACAGAACTGAAGGGTTCATCCCTGACCGGTCAGCCGGAAAAGACTTGGAAAATGAGCCTTTTCCGGCTTTTTCAGGCACATACGTTCTTTTCATAATTGACACATATTCAACTAATTGATATACTTTTAGATTAGAAAAATGGAAAGGTATGTGTATCGATGATAAGTGCAAATAACGTAACATTAAGATTTGGAAAGAAAGCTTTATTTGAAGATGTAAATATTAAATTTGTACCGGGTAACTGCTACGGACTGATCGGAGCAAACGGAGCCGGTAAATCAACCTTTTTGAAGATCCTTTCAGGAGAGATTGAACCATCAAAGGGCGATGTCACAATGGATGAGGGTGAGCGTCTGTCTGTATTACAGCAGGATCACTACAAGTTCGATGAATACACAGTACTCGATACTGTTATCATGGGAAACAAGCGTCTGTATGAGATCATGAAAGAAAAAGATGCGATTTATGCAAAAGAAGATTTTACAGATGAAGATGGTATCCGTGCTTCCGAACTTGAGGGCGAATTCGCGGATATGAACGGATGGGAAGCGGAATCCGATGCGGAGACTTTGTTAAATGGCCTTGGTGTGGATACAGAATATCATTATATGATGATGAAAGATCTGGACGGTGGACTGAAGGTTAAGGCACTGCTTGCGCAGGCGTTATTTGGTAATCCCGACGTTCTTCTTCTCGATGAGCCTACGAACCATCTGGATATGGATGCGATCGCATGGTTGGAGGAATTCCTGATCAACTTTGAGAATACCGTTATCGTGGTATCCCATGACCGTTATTTCTTGAATAAGGTATGTACTCAGATCGCCGATATCGATTATGCAAAGATCCAGTTATATGCCGGTAACTATGATTTCTGGTATGAGTCCAGTCAGTTGATGATCAAGCAGATGAAAGAAGCGAACAAGAAGAAGGAAGAGAAGATCAAGGAATTACAGGAATTCATTCAGAGATTCTCGGCAAATGCTTCCAAGTCCAAACAGGCAACCTCCAGAAAGAGAGCACTGGAAAAGATTGAACTGGATGATATCAAGCCATCCAGCCGTAAATACCCATATATTGATTTCCGCCCAAAGAGAGAGATCGGAAATGAAGTATTGACCGTATCTCATATTTCAAAGACTGTAGAAGGTGAGAAGCTTTTAGATGATGTGTCGTTTACAGTAGGACATGATGATAAGATTGCATTTGTCGGACCAAATACAAAGGCAACAACCATGCTGTTCAAGATTCTTGCGGGAGAAGAAAAGCCGGATGAGGGAAGCTTTAAGTGGGGTGTTACAACTTCGCAGGGTTATTTTCCGAAGGATAATACAAAGGAATTCGATAATGACCTGATCATCGTAGACTGGCTGACACAGTATTCGGAAGAAAAGGATGCAACTTATGTACGAGGCTTCCTTGGAAGAATGTTATTTGCCGGTGACGATGGTGTTAAGAAGGTAAAGGTTCTGTCCGGTGGAGAAAAGGTTCGTTGTATGTTATCCAAGTTAATGATCATGGCTCCAAATTGCCTGATCTTAGATGAGCCTACAAACCATCTGGATATGGAGTCTATTACAGCGCTGAACAATGGACTGATCAAGTTCCCTGGTGTTATTCTGTTCTCATCACAGGATCATCAGTTCGTACAGACAACAGCAAACCGTATTATCGAACTTACAAATACAGGCCTGATCGATAAGCAGACAACATACGATGAATATCTGGCAAATGATGAACTTGCTAGAAAACGTCAGATCATGAACATGGATATTGAAGGAGAAGATTAAGACAGAGATTAAGGTGGCAGACAGGGGGTGTTTCATATGAATATGAGATTAGTAAAGCCTGAGATTGCAAAACGTGCAGGTGAAGAAGGAAAGATTTATTCGTTTGGCAAGGAAATATGGCGGTTTATTCTGGTATTCCTGATCGGAAGTTTTATTGCAGGTTTGATTCCTGCAATATATGAAATGTACCTGTTCCTGTCAGATATGGAAATGTTTGACCAACTGCAGCGACTGTTCTTAAACGGAGATTCATCTTTCTCGGATATGATGGAACTGGCAACCAATATGACAGACGGAATGTATATACTTACATTATTCTGTACACTGATCCTGATCATTTCTGTTCTGGTCTATTGTAATAAGATAGAAAAACGTTCCTATTATTCTATGGGACTTGTTAAGAAAGATGGAGCAAAGCATTATGTACAGGGCTTGCTTGTTGGCGCGGTATCCTTTTCTCTTTGTGTACTTGCAGGCTTTGCTCTTGGATTTATAAATATTAAGGGATGGAATCAGAACTGCAATCTGCTGATCGTGCTTTTGTATTTTATCGGATTTTTGGTACAGGGCTTCAGTGAGGAGATCGCATTCCGAGGATATTTTATGATAAGCCTGATGAAACGAAGCTCGGCAGTAAAAGCTGTTCTTGTGAATTCACTGGCATTTGCATTCTGCCATATGTTGAATCCGGGACTTACGATTCTGGCGTTCCTGAACTTGCTGTTGATTGGAATATTCTTGTCACTCTATGTGATAAAAACAAATGACATCTGGGGTGCGGCAGGCTACCACAGCATGTGGAATTTCGTGCAGGGAACCTTCTATGGAATCTCTGTCAGCGGAACCAACGTAGGAAGTGCTGTTCTTTCCTCTGAGATCAAACCGGGAAATATATTCCTGACGGGCGGTAAATTCGGCATGGAGGGCAGCATCGTGGCAACTGTTGTGATGGCAGCAGTTTTAGTCCTCGGAATGTTCTATTATAATAGAAAAGAAACAAAACAGAATATAGCTAGATAGAAGAAGATCACACAGGGTTGTCTCTGGAGTGGAGCCGTTATATGAATATCCCCACTATAATATGACGTTTGCGAGCAGAAACCGCAGCAAGTCATTTATAGTGGGGATATTCATATAACGGATCGCTCCGGAGGCGGCCCTGTGTGATCTCCTTCTATATAGGTATTATTTATAAATCCAATCCGAGGTCGAAGATGAAGTTGCAGATCTGCTTGACACGCTTCTGGTTATCTTCGGATACGCCGGGGAAACAGATGTAGACATCGTCGTATCCCGGATTCAGTTTCTTTGCAAAGTCGGTATCACTGATGTTGATCGCGTATGGAGCACTCTTTCCTGTGTAAGCAGGAGAAGTAGTGATCTGATCATTATAATCAGCGGTAAAAATATCATACAGATCGGAAGGTAAGGCTTCGCCCAGTGTATGAATGATCGAACTTTCACTTAAGTATTCCAGCCCTCGTTTATTTGTGATAATAATATCGTAGTAGTTTTCATCACATAGAGTAGGAAATGCAATGTAGTTTCCGCTTTCGGTATCTTTGGATGCTTCGTTGGTGCTGGTGCTTGGATCATACTTCAGATCCAGAACCTTCTGAAACTGATAATTGTCATCAAAACTATAGTAGTTCCAATAATCAGTTTCTATGACAGAGGGATCAAGTGCTTCCAGATCTTCACAGTTTACAACTGCGTAGGAGAGTGCGATCGGTTTGTTGCCGCGGAAGAATGCAACTACGATCAGGCTGATTGCTATGATCACGATCAGCGGTAGCAGGATCTCCATCTTATACGCATATAAAAAGTATTGTAACTTTTGCACCAAGGTCATTCCTTCGGTCGTTTCCTTTAATCGTTTTCTTTTTGCTGCCCGACGCTCCTTACGGGACATGGTTGCAAATTCCAGTTTGTCCTCAATCTTAAGATCTTCCTTTGGTGGAACCTTGCGTGGATCTTTGAACTCGTGCGGCGGCTCCTGTTTGTTTTCGATAGTCTGTACCTTTACCGGTTCCTTCTTTTCGACGGCAGCCTGAGTATTGACAGTTTCCTGTTTAGTTTCGATATTTTGTGCCTTAGCCGGTTTTGCTGTTTGCACAGCAGTCTGCTTTTTTGCCTGTACATTGGAAGTTGCGGAGGTATGGTTGTTTTTCTTCTTTTTCTTTTTGTTGTTGCTCATAGTGTTTCCTTTTCTACTTATATAATAATGATAAGTATAACACAGATGGAAATGGATAAAAAGAAGCAGGCGTGGTAAAGAGTATGAAAAAAGAATGAAAATATAAGAAATGCAATATAAAGAATATGTATTTAGCAGATCATAAAGACGTGTACCTTGTAAAAAACAGAATTGGCGATATGCGTTGTGGTAAAAACGTATACATTTTAACGAATACGCAATGTACATCATATATAGATGAAGTTATACAGAAAGAGAACTGCAACTACGCGAAAAATGAGACAACGGAAAGATAAAGATTTAAATTGTATGTCAATTGAGCTAAAATTGTGGAAATAGTATAAATAAGCTGTGTCGCAAATTGGTAAATTTTTTTAAACGAAAATTTAAAAATGTACAAAAAAGATAAAAAAGAATAAAAAAGGGCTTGCCAAATTAGATAATATGTCCTATAATAAGCCTATGTTGACAAGGAAATTTGTCAATAATATCTTAAGAAAGCCACATACATAATCATGTTTGACATATTGTGTAAATGATAAGTTAATCAGATTATGTATAAAAGTGGCAGGCATTCCAGTAAATAATACAGATGCAGATGTCAATCCGCAGAAGTATGAATGAAAGGAATAGCACACATATTTTAAAAGGAGGGTTTTTTGTGAGAAAAATCAAAAAAGCATTGGCTCTTTCATTAGCACTTGCTATGGGATTATCACTTGTTGCTTGTGGTGACAAGACAGATAACTCAACAACAGAGTCAAAATCATCAGAAGCAACATCAGAGACAGCATCATCAGAGGATGCATCATCAGAAGAAGCATCATCAGAGGACGCTTCAGGAGCAGCTAAGATTGAAGCTCCTAGCACAGATGGATGGGATGACAGCAAGAAGATCTACGCTTATTCATGGGATGAAGATTTCTCAAAGAAGCTGAACATCGTTCTTGACAAGTTCCCAGAGTACAAGGATTACGTTGAGTTCGTAACACTTGGTCTTGGTGGAACATCAGATGACTACAAGACAGCTATTGATACAGCTCTTACAAGCGGAGACAAGTATCCTACACTTATCCCAGCTGATAACGATGTAGCTAAGTACTGGTCAGAGGATGATTCAAAGACGGCTAATCTGTATGACTTAGGTTTCACAGATGAGATGCTTGCTAACTCATACGACTTCGCTAAGCAGTATGGTACAACAAACGGCGAGCTTAAGTGTGTAACATGGCAGGCAACAGCAGGTTCTGTATACTACAGAAGAGACATCGCTAAGGAAGTTCTTGGAACAGATGATCCTGCAAAGGTTCAGGAAGCACTTGCTTCATGGGATAAGTTCTTCGAGACAGCTGAGACATTAAAGGCTGCTGGATACAAGATCGTGTCTGGTGCTCCTGATGTTAAGTATGCTATCTGGGATACTCAGTCACAGCCTTGGGTAACAGATGATGGTTCAAAGGAAACTCTTACACTTGACAAGTCAGTTACAGAGTATCTTGAGACAGCTAAGAAGATTTACGATGGTGAATATTCAAACAACACATCTATGTGGGATAATTCATGGGCAGCAGATATGAAGGATGATTCTAAGGTATTCTGCTACTTCGGATGTCCTTGGTTCATTGGTTCAATGCAGGGTAATGGTGCTACAGATGGTAACTGGGGAGCTGTTACAGGCCCTACATCTTATCACTGGGGCGGTACATATGTATGTGTAGGTAAGAATACAAATAACCCTGAGTTAGCTGCATTCCTTCTTTACGAATTAACATGTGATCCAGACGTAGGTGTTGAAATCACAAACAAGACAGGTGACTGTGTAAACAACAAAGAAGCTAATGCTAGACTTATCGCTGGCGAACTTAGCGCTGACAATGCAGCAGCTAAATTCCTTGGTGGTCAGAATCCTATCGAAGTATGGGCAGCATCAGCAGAAGGTATTAACCTCAGCAACTTAACATACCAGGATGCTTCAATCAAGGCATTTATTGATGAAGCTTCTACAGCATACAATTCAGGAACATACAAATCAGTTGATGAAGCTGTTAAGTATATCCAGGATAAGTGTGCATCAGAATTAGGTATTTCAGCTGAATAATCCCTAAAAACTGATTAAGTAACACAATTTGCACGCATCAGTAATGAAAGTTGCTGGTGCGTGTGTACTATAAACGATTAATTTTTAGGGGGTGCTCTTACACAATGAAAAAGAATAAGACAGTTGAATATGGAAAATATGGTTTACTTTTTCTCATTCCATTCTTTCTTGTATTCTTAGTTTTTCAGCTGTATCCTCTTCTTTATACTTTTTATAATTCATTTATCTATTCCGCTAAAAATGGTAGATATGTAACTGAGACGGTTGGTCTTGGAAACTTTACAAACTATGTATTTGCAAAGACTGGTAGCGAGTTCTGGCAGTCATTAATGGTAACAGTAGTTCTGTGGATCTTAAACTTCATTCCACAGATTTTATTGGCTTTACTTCTTGCTGCATGGTTTACAGACATCAAGATCAAGTTAAAGGGAAGCGGTATTTACAAGGTTATCATGTATATGCCTAACATTATTACAGCAGCTACAATCGCCGTATTATTCTACGGTATGTTCGAGGTTAATGGTCCTATCACGACTATTTTCAAAGACCTTGGCTGGTGTGATAAGGGTGGTATCTTAAATCATGGCTGGGCATCATTGATCATCATTGCTTTCATTCAGTTCTGGATGTGGTATGGTAATACAATGATCGTTCTTTGTGCAGGTATCTTAGGTATTAACCCATCCCTGTATGAGGCTGCAAGCGTAGATGGTGCTTCATCTAAACAGCAGTTCTTCAAGATTACACTTCCATTGTTAAAGCCGATCTTACAGTATACACTTGTAACATCAGCTATCGGTGGTTTACAGATGTACGATATTCCTCAGTTGTTCAATGAGGGCGGTCCTGTAGTTGTAACAGGCAGTGGATCATCCGTTAATTCAACAACAACAGTCGTAATGCTGATTAAGAAGTATGTAAGTGCCGGAGGTACACAGGATTATGGTAAAGCCGCTGCATATTCAGTTATGCTTTTTGCATTCACACTGATTATCAGCTTACTGTTCTACAGATTAACAGCAGAAAAATCATCAAAGGATGGAAGGTAGGTGAACAAAGTGGATCAGACAGAATCAAAAGTATCAGGAGGCAAGATTGTCAGATACGTCGTTTGTATCTTGCTTTGTTTCCTGTCGATATTGCCATTTTATATTTTGATTATTAACTCTACTTTAAAGTCAACAGAAATTGTTACAGGTATTAAATTAATACCGGGTGGAGAATTTATTACGAACTTCAAAGGTTTGTTAGCAGGTAGTGAAAAAACAAGTGGTGTTAACGTACTTCGGGCTATGTTAAACTCTTTACTGGTTACTGTTCCGGCTACAGCATTGCAGATCTATTTCGGATCATTAACAGCTTATGCAGTTACAGTATATAACTTCAAGTTAAAGAAGTTTGCATGGGGCTTTATATATGCGATCATGATGATTCCTCAGCAGGTATCAATCGTTGGTTTCATTAAGATTTGTAACTTAACACACTTATACGGATCATTCTTATCACTGATTATTCCGGCAATCGCTGCTCCTACTACTGTTTATTTCATGAAGCAGTACATGGAAACAGGTCTTTCAGTTGAGATCGTTGAAGCAGCCAGAATCGATGGATCGGGAGAAATTCATACATTCAATACGATTGTACTTCCGCTGTTGAAACCGGCTATGGCAACACAGGCGATCTTCGGATTCGTTGCATCATGGAATAACCTGTATACACCTTCAATTATTCTTGCAACAGAGAGACAGAAGCAGACAATGCCTATGTACGTTTCAGCGTTAAAGGCAAATGATAAGTCAAGAGACTGGGGTCAGATTTACTGTGGACTTTTCACTACAGTACTTCCAATTCTGGTTATGTACTTCTTCCTTTCTAAGTACATTATCGCAGGTGTAGCACTTGGTGGTGTAAAGGAGTAAAGAGGTCTTTTATAAAATATAATGTAGGTATCGGAAGCCATGGGCGATCGATACCCACATTATATATACTGAATAAGTGAGGAGAAGCTGCTGTAGCAGGTTCTCTATATTTTTGTTTATGAGGAAAATTTGATGAATGAAATGACAAACAATCAAGACAACAAGAATAGCGGAAGGGATAAAGAACCGTTTTTGAGACGCGCAATGGATGCATTTGGAACAATGTTTGCATTAAATATCTGCTTTGTGGTGGGATGCATTCCAATCTTTACGATTGGTGCATCATTTACTGCATTGTATGCAATGTGCATCCGACTTCAGGAAGATGAAGAGGAAACTGTTGTTTCTGGTTTCATTCATGAGTTTAAGCGTAGTTTCAAACAATCTACGATTGCGTTTTTACTGTTGCTCGTTGCAGTTGCTGTAATGTTGGCTGAATATATTATGATCAAGCGGGTGACAGGGTTTATTTCAACATTTTATACATTTGTGCTTATAATTGAGGCAGTATTAGTTGCACTTGTTGTACCGTTTTTATTTCCGTTAATTGCAAGGTATAATAATGCGTTGAGTATCACGGTAAGAAATGCAATGGTACTTTCAATCACTTACCTGTGGTCATGGGTAAAGGTCGTTATCGCATGGTTTGTTCCGATATTTATCTGTGTGAAATATCCGGTTGTGTTTGTGAGTATCTGGTATATGTGGCTGTTGCTTTTGTTTGGGGCAATTGCGTGGGGAACAACGCATACGATACGAAAGATATTCCGGTTGAATGAACAAAGAATCATTGATACTGCAGAGAAGGAGAGAAAAGCTGCGGAAGAAGCAGCGAAGGAAGCTGAACCGGATGAATCGGAATCAGTGGATGAAGAGGGAAAATAAAAGAAAAACAAAATAGTTTCTTTAATAATAAAATAAAGGAAAATGAAAAAGTCTGTAGAATAATAAAATTGTACGGACTTTTTTGTTATATTCGTTATGTTGACCATGGAGGATGGTGAAATATGCTGATTCGTGAAAAACAGGAGCAACAGGAACATGAGATCCTGAGTCCTTATGCATCATTCAGTGATCAGAGCAGAGGCAGGGATCGGGAAGAAGAACAGTGCGATCTTCGGACAGTCTATCAGCGGGACAGGGATCGGATCATTCACTGTAAGGCGTTTCGTCGTCTGAAGCATAAGACGCAGGTATTTCTATCACCGGGAGATGACCATTACAGAACCAGACTGACGCATACCCTTGAGGTGGCGCAGATTGCAAGAACGATCGCAAGGGCACTTCGACTGAATGAGGATCTGACAGAGGCAATCGCACTTGGTCATGATCTGGGGCATACGCCATTTGGTCATGCAGGAGAACGGGCATTGTCCAGATGCTCCGGCAGGTCATTCCAGCATAATGAACAGAGTGTGCGTGTGGTGGAAAAACTGGAGAAAAAAGGAGCAGGACTGAATCTGACCTGGGAAGTCCGGAATGGTATGCTGAATCATAAGACCTCCTGTACACCGGCAACATTGGAAGGAAAGATTGTCAGGCTGGCGGATAAGATTGCATATGTAAACCATGATATGGATGATGCCATCCGCGGCGGTATTATGAAAGAATCGGATCTTCCGATCAGTATTGTAAAGGCTCTTGGAAGCAATACAAGGGATCGGCTGGATTGTCTGATCCATGACGTGATTGATACCAGCTATGGTACTGATACAGTTGAGATGTCAGAGGAGATCGGAGATGCATTATCAGCTCTCCGCAGATATATGTTTGAATATCTGTATACGAATCCGGTGGCAAAGAGCGAGGAAGTAAAAGCAGAAAAGTTATTAGAGATATTATATGATTATTACATGGAGGATCAGTCGAGATTGAATAATGAGAGTATAGAGATGCTCTATATGGGTGAAGATCTTACGACGGTGATTTGTGATTATATAGCAGGGATGACGGACAACTATGCGATCGAGACATTTAAGGAGATCTATGTTCCAGGTGCATGGAAGGGTGTCTGAGATGAGACTGCAATCCGTAAGAAAGATGTGTTTGGACAGAAGCTTATGGGCGTATAGATAGAAAGTAGTTGAATTGGAAAGGAAGGGTAGTCGTTGTACTATTCAGATGAAGTGATAGATGAGGTGATATCCAGAAATGATATTGTGAATGTGATATCGGGGTATGTCAGTCTCAGGAAAAAAGGAAGGACGTTTGAAGCCTGTTGTCCATTCCATCATGAAAAGACACCGTCTTTTAAGGTGGACCGGGACAAGCAGTTGTATCATTGTTTCGGATGCGGAGCTGGAGGAAATGTATTTACATTTATCATGGAATATGAGAATATGTCATTCCCGGAAGCCGTACAGTATCTGGCGGATAAGGCAGGCATGACGCTGCCGGAGAGTAATCAGTCCGGACAGGATGCATCAAGAGAGAAATATAAAATATTGCTTCGGGATATGAATAAGACCGCAGCAGCATATTTTCATTATATCATGCGGCATACAGAGCATGGAAAGAAAGCCTATGAGTATTTTAAGGGCAGAGGTCTTTCGGATGAAACGATCAATCAGTTCGGTCTGGGATATGCAGACATTTACCGGGATGATCTGTATCGTTACCTGAAAGGAAAAGGATATACAGATGCAGAGTTAAAGGACTCCGGTCTGGTTGTGATCGATGAGAAAAATGGCGGATCGGACAAGTTCTGGAATCGTGCGATGATACCGATCCTGGATATCAATGGCAAGGTGATCGGATTTGGCGGACGAGTCATGGGTGATGGAAAACCAAAGTATATCAACACCAGTGATACAGTTGTATTTGATAAGAGCCGGAATCTGTTTGCGATGAATATTGCCAGGAGGAGCCGACGAAAAGGGTTTATCTGCTGCGAGGGCTACATGGATGTCATATCCATGCATCAGGCAGGATTTGATAATGCGGTAGCATCACTTGGAACTGCATTTACCTTTGGACATGCCAATATATTGAAGCGATATACAAATGAAGTATATCTGGCATATGACAGCGATGGCGCGGGTGTTGCGGCTACGCTGAAGGTTATATCCATCATGCGTGAAGTAGGTATTTCGGCGAGAGTCATTAATATGCGGCCACATAAGGACCCGGATGAATTTATTCAGACACTTGGCAGTGAAGCCTTTGAGGAGCGGATCAAAAATGCAGAAAGCGCGATCATGTTTGAGGTTCGTATGCTGTCGGAACAATACAATCTGAACGATCCGGAGGAGCGAACCTCCTTCCACAATGAGACAGCAAAACGACTGGCACAGATAGAAGAAGTGCTGGAGCGTAATAATTATATAGAAGCGGTATCGAACCTATACCATATTGACAAGGCAGGTCTTGCAGATCTGGTACACAAATACGGAATTGCAGGTGTCCCGCGGTCAGAGATTGTAGAACGGGAAGAACGGCGGGCAGAGCATGAAAGCAGAGCTGCCGATCCGGCAAAGAATAAACCAATGAAGCTGCTTCTGACATGGATGGTCAACGAACCGGGATTATTTCAGAAACTGGATGGAATCATTGATGAAACCTGCTTTGAAGATGGTGTTTACCGGGTGGTTGCTGATAAGCTGTATTCCCAGTATCGGGAGAATGGCAGGGTAGAGCCTGCGAGCATCGTGACGACATTTGAGTCGTTGGAGGAACAGCGGCTGGTGGCAGAGATGCTTCAGACGAACATCGGAATTGATATGACGCAGGAAGAAATTAACAATGCAGTGACCGATGTTGTAAAAAAGATAAGTTTAAGCAGTATAGAAGATAAGCTGGCAAAGACAAATGATATAAGCGAGATGCAGAGCCTCATACGTGCCAAAGCGAATCTTACAAAGCTGCATATTTCCTTATAGAATGGATAAACTATTATATATTTATGGAGGATCATGATTTATGGAATCAAAAGAGAATAAAGAGCAGATTGAAGAGAAATTTCAGGCGAAGCTGCAGGGTCTGCTTGAGATGGCAAAAAAGAAAAAGATGGTAATTGAAGATACAGAGATCATCCGTTACTTTAATGATGCGAAAGAAATTGAGCTGAATCTGGAACGGATGGAGCAGATCTTTTCATTTTTAGAGAGCCACAATGTAGATATTCTGACGATCACAGAAGAGGATGACGATGAGGAGCTTTTGTTAGAGGATCTGGAAGATGATGTGGATGTAGATAAGATCGACATTTCTGTGCCGGACGGTGTCAGCATCGAGGATCCTGTCAGAATGTACCTGAAGGAAATTGGTAAAGTACCTCTTCTGAGTGCAGAGGAAGAAATTGAACTGGCAAAACGTATGGAAGAAGGTGATGAGCAGGCAAAACAGAAGCTTGCAGAGGCAAACCTCCGTCTGGTTGTCAGCATTGCAAAGCGTTATGTCGGACGCGGTATGCTGTTCCTTGATCTGATCCAGGAAGGAAACCTTGGACTGATCAAAGCAGTAGAAAAATTTGACTACAGAAAAGGTTATAAATTCTCCACATATGCAACATGGTGGATCCGTCAGGCAATTACAAGAGCAATCGCAGATCAGGCAAGAACAATCCGTATTCCGGTTCATATGGTAGAAACGATCAACAAGCTGATCCGTGTATCCAGACAGTTATTACAGGAACTTGGCAGGGAGCCACAGCCGGAGGAGATCGCAGAAGTTATGGATATTCCGGTTGAACGTGTGCGTGAGATTTTGAAGATTTCACAGGAGCCGGTATCTTTGGAGACACCTATCGGTGAGGAGGAAGACAGCCATCTGGGTGATTTTATTCCGGATGATAATATGCCGGTTCCGGCAGATGCTGCAGCATTTACTTTATTGAAGGAACAGTTGGTTGAGGTACTTGATACGCTGACCGAACGTGAAAAGAAGGTACTTACCCTTCGTTTTGGTCTGGAAGATGGAAGAGCAAGAACACTGGAAGAGGTTGGTAAGGAATTTAATGTAACCAGAGAGCGTATCCGTCAGATCGAGGCAAAGGCTCTTCGGAAGCTCAGACATCCAAGCAGAAGCAGAAAACTGAGAGATTATATATACTAAAATAGGGATGGAGAGCATATGATAGAACTGTCGAAACGGATGCAGTCGGTTGCAGATATGATACAGCCGTGTGATGCAGTCGGAGACATCGGCTGCGATCATGCATTTGTATCGATATATCTGGTAGAACAGCGCAGAGCAAAACGGGTGATCGCATCCGATGTCAGACGGGGACCGATTGCGATAGCAAAACGGAATATTGAAGCAATGAACCTGTCGGATCAGATTGAGATTCGTATGGGTGACGGGCTTGATACAATTGTACCGGGCGAGGTAAATGCTGTTGTTTTGGCTGGAATGGGCGGTATGTTGATGATCGACATTCTGGAACGCGGCGAAGAGGTGGTCACACGTTGTGATCAGCTTGTGCTTCAACCACAGTCGGATATTGAAAAGGTCAGACGATATCTGGTAGAAAAAGGATATCATCTTGCAGATGAACAGATGCTGATCGACGCCGGAAAATATTATAACCTGTTGGATGTAAGGGTTCATGAGATGGTGCAGAAGGATGAATATGATTGTTCAAAGCTTGCTGATGACTGGTGCTATATGTATGGTGGAAGCCTGTTACGAAAGAAAGATCCGGTTTTACGGTCGTGGCTGGTAAAACGGCGGGATACAACGGCCGGGCTGATCAACAGCCTAAGTGGTAAGAATACGGAGAATGCGGCAAAACGGCTGAAGACAGTAAAAGCAGAACAAAAGACCATTTGTGCAGTTTTGAAGCAGGTATATGGCATAGATGGATGACAGAGATCGTGGATGATATGATCATCAGTGACCTTTGTTGACAGAAGGGTTTTGGAGGTTTATTAGAAATATGAGCGAAAAAGCGGTACATAACAGCGTGCTGACTTTAAAAGAGCTTGCAAAGAAATGGGCAGTCCGTGTAGGGGCTGATTCGGTTGAAAAGATCAATGAGATCGTAGAAGCAGGGAAAGGCATGGAATTGATCCTTGTATGTGAAGCCATGCAGCAGAATGCGATCTATGATATAGCCAGAAGTATCCGCAGAGAGAAAAAAAGGATTGTGATGATCGCAGGACCAAGCTCTGCCGGAAAGACGACATTTTCACACCGGCTTAGTATACAGCTTTGTGCACTTGGACTGCATCCGCATCCGATTGCAGTTGATAATTATTTTATCAATCGGGAAGATAATCCAAAGGATGAAAATGGAAATTATAATTTTGAATGTCTGGAAGCTTTGGATGTAGAATTACTGAATCATGATATGAATCAGTTGTTAAGCGGACAGACAGTTGAACTGCCGGAATTTGATTTTATGAATGGCAGAAGACTGTACAAAGGGGATAATTTGCGTATAGGGACTCAGGATGTTTTGATTCTGGAGGGAATCCATTCACTGAATCCCAAAATGTCATATGCACTTTCAGATGAGGATAAATATAAAATCTATATCAGTCCATTGAATCAGCTTATGATTGGATCAGAGGATAAGATTTCTACACTGGACAGCCGGCTGATCCGCCGGATCGTCCGGGATAACCGAACCCGTGGCCATGACATAGAACGAACTCTTTCGATGTGGCAATCCGTCAGACAGGGAGAGGAACAGTATATATTCCCATATGAAGACAATGCAGATGTGATGTTTAATTCCGGATTGTTGTATGAATATTCTGTGCTGAAAAAACATATTGAACCACTGTTGATGGCAGTAGAAGAAACGTCTCCATATTATTCAGATGTTCTTCGATTAAAAGAGCTGACTGATCGCTTTCTTCCGTTGGAAGAAACCGTTGTACCACTAAACTCCATCTTACGCGAGTTTATCGGTGGAGGCTGTTTTAAAGTCTGAGGATGATTCTCACTTTGTATAAGTCAATGAACAGATAAATGGGCTGGCTATATATGTGTTCTGTGGAATACATATATAGCCAGCCCATTTATCGTCAGTATGATAAAAGCTGGACGATAAGCCGGGTTATGTCGAGAGTGATCATCTATCTAGGCTTTATGTTGCCATAAAGCTCAAGCGACCTACCTGAGACTTGACGGGCAGCCATTCGTCTCACAGCCGAAGCTGCTTTTTTGGTCTTGCTTCGAGTGGGGTTTACAGAGCCTGTTCTGTTACCAGAAGCAGCGGTGAGCTCTTACCTCGCCTTTCCACCCTTACCATATACATGGCGGTTTATTTCTGTTGCACTAGCCTGGGAGTTTCCTCCACCGGACGTTATCCGGCACCCTGCCCTGTGAAGCCCGGACTTTCCTCACCTGTCATATGACAGCCGCGATCACTTGTCCAGCTCATTACTTTTATAGCAGAATAGGGACGAAAAGTAAAGGGGAAAATATAGAAACAAAAACATGGTTTTCAAAACTACTTCTCATGGTATAAAAAATGGTTGAAGTGAATGAAGATGGGTGTTATAATCTCTCTATAGAAGCCTGATAATAAGTATTATCAAAGATTTGATATAAGAGGGTGAATAATATGGAGAATAATTATCTGTTAAATAAAGATTATATCAGAATAAAAAACATGAATACGATCAGCTATGGTGGTAATCAGTCATGGTGCAAGAGCAAGAAGATGCAGAAGGTAGGCTGCGGAGTGATCGCACTGGCGGATATATCCATCTATCTTGCAGAACAGAATCCCGGACTTATGACAGATGCAATCCGCAAGATCAACAAGCCGAAGGGACTTTATAACAAAAATGATTACCTTGAATATGTGAAATGGTTCTATAAGCATTATGTATTTTTCCTGTGGTATAAAGGAATGACAGGCGTGACGATAATGAATACATTGAACCGTTATTTTATGCTGAATGATATTGGACTTCGTGCCAGATGGAGACTGTTTTTATCTGACGAGGAAATGATGAAACAGATCAGGCATTTGATCCGTAAAAATAAGCCGGTTGTATTATCAATTGGTCCGAATATACCAAATGTATTTGGAAATAAAGGAATCCATATGTATGTGGAAAAGGATGGGCGGATGCTTGCTTCCATGAAGAAAAATGTTCACAGCCATTTTGTTGTTGTGACAGGAGTAGAGGAAATAGCAGGTCATGAATACCTGATCGTTTCTTCATGGGGTAAGAAATACTACATCAGCTACGAAGAGTACCGTGATTATGTAAAACATTCCGGCGGAAGAATTACAAGCAGCATTCTGTACATCAAGGGGATGATCTGATACGGAAAATCTTTTTTTGTAATTTATGCGGATATTGTTATTTGTTAAAAATATGTACGGGGAATCTCCCTCAGACACGAACAACCACTATAAATGACTCGCTGTGGTTTCGATTCGTTGCACATGCCCGATTCGTAAATGCTCCTGCGCTAACTCGCCTTTGGCTCGAACAAGCGCCCGCATTTACTGGCAATGTGCATCTCATTTCGAAATCCTCGCTGATGTCATATTATAGTGGTTGTTTGTGTCTGAAGCAGATCCCCCTGTGTGGTTTATCAAGAATAACAATATCTGCATAAAATTAAATTAAAAAGATTTTCTGTATTAGATCATTCTCTTTGGAAATCGATGTCAGCCTGGATCGTTATTCTTCTGTCGGTCGGTGCGTATTGATTTATAATCACATATTGTTAAGTGGTTATTTTCGGGTTAATGCCTGTAACTCGGTTTCTGTCAGTTCGCGGAATTCGCCGGGAGCGAGGGCTTCGTCCAATGCCAGACTACCCATGGACAGGCGTTTTAAGTAGGTGACTTTCATGCCGAGGACTTCAAAGGAGCGTTTGACCTGATGGTAACGTCCTTCGGTGATCGTCAGAAGAATTTCGGAGGTACTGGTATCAGGATTGGCGCTTTTTATGACCAGAGTGCCCGGCTTGGTTGGTTTATCATCTCCGATATCCAGACCGTCCTTGAATGCTTTGATATGTTCTTTTGTTACCAGCCCGTTGATACGGGCAAAATATGTTTTTGCAACATGCCTGGATGGGGATAAGAGATTATGGGACAGTTCTCCATCATCTGTGATGAGCAGCAGCCCTTCTGTATCGATATCCAGTCTGCCGACAGGAAACAGACTCTTTACCGGCACAGAACCTTTTAACAGATCCAGAACAGTTGTGTGCAGATTGTCATTGGTTGCGCTGACACAGCCTGCCGGTTTGTTCAGCATGTAATAGTGGTGTTTTTGATAGCCGATGATCGTTCCGTTATAAGAAATCAGGTCTGTATTTTCGTCAATCTTCTGTTCAGGGGATTTGCAGACAGTTCCATTTACCGATATCATTCCTTTTTTTATATATTGTTTTACCTGGGACCTGGAGCCGATGTTCTGATTTGCCAGAAATTTATCAATTCGCATAGCTGTTACCTGCCTTTTGTTCATTTGTTGAGTCTAAAACCATGCCCGCAGGCTGATGATTTTTCACCATTATAGCATGGATTTTTTTGTTGTTGTGGAACAAATTCAGTAAATTTCAGAATATTGCTCGTATTGCGCGAAAATGTTATAATAAATCTGTGATTATGACGGAAATGTTAAGCGTAAGGATACGAAGTGGTTTTACAGCAGATTATATAAAATAAACAAAAAAATCCCATATTTATTCACAGAAAATTAATACATTTTACTATAAAAAGTTGGGACTGGGGACATATGCGTATTGACATGAAATCAAAATTAGAGTATTATTTTTAACAGAAATGTAACATTTTGTCATGATTTTTAATAAATAGGTACGAAAAGATGAGAATTAACAGAAGAAATAATCGTTTTTCCTATATGAGGAGAGGCTTATTCAGTTATAGATACATGAAACGCAATCTGCTTGTAGCAGCAGCTACGATCGTTACGGCAGCAGGAATCGGACTCGTTGTTAAGTATGGGGAGGCGTTGGATCACAACCCTGCTTACCTGAACAGTCAGACCGTTCAGACTGCTGAAGTGGAGACAACCAGTGAAGAGGTTGCTTCTGTCGATACGACTGTACTTCAGAACAACAGTACAACCAAGAAGGCTGCACAGAAGAAGACAGTAGTAGCAAAAGCAGAAGAGAAGTCCGAATTTGATGGTAAATTTATCGCCAAGATTGACGATACATTAAATATCCGTGAGGAAGCATCGACGGATTCTGATATTGTTGGAAAGCTGTTTGATGGTAATGTAGGTGATGTTCTGGAAACAGATGGTGACTGGGTAAAAATTTCCTCCGGTGATGTAACGGGATATGTAAACAGTGATTATATTCTGACCGGTAAGGATGCAGAGACATATGCGGCAGATTATAAGAAAGTGCTTGGAACAGTAACGGATGATACCGTCCGTGTACGTGCAGAGAAGTCAACAGATTCTGATATTCTTGAGCTGGTAGCAAAGGATACGGTTCTTCCTGTAGAGGAACAGGATAAGGACTGGGTTCAGGTAACACTGGCAAATGATGTTACCGGGTACATAGCAGCAGATTATATCACAGTTGCAGAATCTTATGAGTACGCAATGACAATCGATGATTATACAGCAATGGTTGATGCAGAGACACAGAAAACAACAGAAGTTGCATTGGCAGAAGAAGAGTCTGTATATGAAGAAGCATCAGAACCTGAGGTTATGTCAGTGGATGAATCGACAACGGAGGAGGTTGTTACAGAAGCACCAACGACAGAAGAAGTAACCACAGAGGCTCCGACAACGGAGGAAACTGTTACAGAAGCACCAACAACAGAGGAAACAACCACAGAAGCACCTTCTGCAGATCCTTCCCAGTATGATGATGCTTATCTGCTTGCCTGCCTGGTCAGCATGGAAGCTGGATATGAGCCATATGAAGGTCAGCTTGCAGTTGCAAATGTAGTTCTGAACCGTGTAAAGAGTGGTAGCTGGGGTAGTTCAATCTCATCTGTAATTTATGCACCAAATCAGTTTCCGATGGCAACCGGAAGTGTGATGCAGGGATATCTGCAGAACGGACCGCTGTCTACTGCACAGCAGGCTGCAGATGATGCATTAGCAGGAAATAATAATATTGGATCTTTTATGAGTTTCTTGAATGTGAATTATATTGATACGGATTCCTTATCCGATTATACGGTTATTGGAAATCATTGTTTTTATTAATAAGTGAATGGATGTAAGAGATATGTTGAGGCAGATGAATGTAAAAGATGATTATAACGATGCTCAGACAACTCAGAAGAACAGAAGGTACATGCATGGTATGATGTACCTTCTGTTGTTTCTGTTTTGTCTGGGCTTTTATATTGTAAATATGATAATAAATGGACAGTATCCATTTGGAAGCCGTAGCTTTCTGTATCAGGATGCATATGATCAGTATACAGGAATGCTGCAGATCTTTCTGGAATGGCTGCATTCTGGGAATAAAAGTACCTTTTTGTGGGATCACGGTCTGGGAATGGATATGCTGTTGAATATGTTTTATTACTGTATGAGTCCGTTTAATATTATAGCCGTAATATGCGGCTCCGGACATGTGGAGTTGGCAATGGTTATTATGATCGTTGTCAAAGCTTCTCTGCTTGCTCCTTCGGGACTGTATTTTTTCAGACGTACAGAGTTGAAACGGTATGCAGATGAAGAAACTGGTCGTGGCTGGCAGACAGCAGTTGAAATTGTTTTGTCTCTGTCGTATGCACTGTGCGGATTTGTGCTGGTATATGAGCACAATGTGATCTGGCTGGATGGGCTGATCCTTGTACCGTTTCTTGCGATCGCAGTAGAACGGATGGCTGCCGGTAAGGGAAAGATTGCTTATACAGTGCTGCTTGCGGTTGGATTTATCGTGAATTTTTATTTTGCCTTTTATCTGTGCCTGTTTATCGTGCTGTATTTCCTGTTACAGGACTGGAAAACTCTTCGTGAATTTGGTAGGGGAATTCTCCGGTTCCTGGTCTGGTCAGTTGTTGCAGGGCTGATCGCAGGTGCGGTACTGGTTCCTGCCTTTTATGCAGTGCTGCATTTGTCCGGAGCAGGAAGCATGGATGATAAGCTGCCGTGGTATCAGCTTGGTAATATCGGTAATTTTATCAATTCATTTTATCCGTTGAATAAGGTGACGACAGGCAATCTGTTTAATCATAATAATTATTGCGGCACACTGATTGTATTACTGGTAATCCTAGTGTTCTTTATGAAGAAGATAGAATGGAACCGGAAGCTCCGGTATCTGACAGTTCTGATATTTCTTGCACTTGCAATGAATCAGGCAGGACTGAATTATGTGCTTCATGGATTCGTAGTTACACACGGTATGGGAAATCGTTTTGCATTTATCTGGACGTTTTTACTGCTTGGGGCAGCTTATGTATGTCTGTTGAACATAAGGAAAATACGGATGTGGCAGGCGGGAGTGGCATTTGGAAGCTGTCTTGTATTGTTCCTGTTGGAGCTATTCTTCAATCGCGAAGAAACAAATCCCAATTCCTATGTGGCGGTACTCTTATTTATCGTTGCTTATTTTGGTTTGTTTGTCTTTGCACTCCGGAAAAGCATCAAATGGAAGACCTTTTATATATGGGTGGTCAGCCTTTGGATCATAGAGCTGGTGTTAAATGGCAGCTATGTACTGAGTGCAAAAGGAAATAACAGAAGTCTTACAGATGATATAAAACAGACATCCAGGGAAACGGCATATGCAGAATGTGATCTGGAAGCCGGAGAACGTAAGACGGCATTGTATTCCTATGATTATCTGCAGTTATCAAATACAAACTGCTATTCCTCCATGGCAAATGGTTCTGCCATTGATTCCTTTGCTAGTCTTGGATTGTCACATTATCAGAATATAGAGTATACCTACAGAAGAACGACTCCGGTTACAGCACTGATGTATAATGTCCGGTATATTATGACAAATGAACTTGGGGCAGCAGGTGGATATCATATGGTGGCAGCACCGGATGGAACATATGGATATCTGTATGAGGCGGATGCTCTTGCAGGGATGGGCTTCCTTCTGGATGAGGACATTCTGAACTGGAGTGGAGAGAAGAGTGCAGCCGAAAATCAGAATGAACTGGTAATGCTTGGAATGGGTCAGCCGGAGCTTTCAGATCTGTTTGAGAAGAAGACTCTTACAGATGATATGATCTCATTTACCGGCCTGGATGCAGCAAAGCAGGGCGATGGTGTCTATGCTTATACAGCTCAGGCGGATATTGCAACCTCCATGATCGTTTCCTATAAAGCAGAACAGGCAGAGGATCTGTATGTAGAGTGTTCGGACACAAGACTGCAGGGTGTTGATGTTTATGTGAATGATCAGCAGGTTGTGAGTTCGGTTTATCCGGAATCAGCAGGCATGATACATATTGGAAATGTAAATGCCGGAGATGAGGTTAAGCTGCGGTTTGCTACGGCTGCTGTTAGGAATGAGTCGGGCATAAAGACAGTTGCCTTGTATGCGATAAATGAGGAAACGGTTCAGGCATTTAAAGAGTATGTGTTAAAGAATATAATGGAATTTGATGGGTATGATGGCAATTGCTTAAATGGGCATATAACAGCGGACAAGGCTGGAATCCTGTATTTGGCGGTTCCGTACAATGAAGGCTTTACGGCTGTTGTAGATGGGAAAAAGGTAGCTCCTGTAAAGATCGGAACCGGCATGATGGGCGTTCCGGTAGAAGCAGGGGAACATGTGATTACACTGACCTATCATACACCATATCTGATGGCGGGCATATGTCTGTCTGTGATTGGAATATTAATATTGGCAGGATATTTGATTATCCGTCGAAAAAAATCATCCGATAAATAATGGACATAAATTATTTGTTTATAAAATGCAGATTTAAAAAACAGATCATAATAAATTCTTATAATAAAAACAGGCAACCTGAGTGCGGTCGCGCAGGTCAAGCTTCATAAGGATATTACTGAGATAATTGCGGACGGTTCCTTCCGATAGGAAGAGCTGCTCTGCAATTTCTTTGTTATTCAGACCATCGGCAATCAGCCGGATCAGTTCAAATTCTTTTTCTGTCAGATTGTAGGACGGATAATCAAAACGATCTTCAGCCTGTAACAGGGTAGGGATCTTGTTCATGATCTCATTTCCAAAGACGGTTTGTCCGTTGTGTACAGCAGTGATCGCAGATGCAACTGTCTCGAAATCTTGTTTTAAGATGTATCCCTTTGCGCCGGTCCGGATGGCTTTGATGATATAGTCATCATCGGCGAAGGTAGTAAGTAACAGAATCTTTGCGTCAGGGTGTCCGGTGATGATCTCTTTCGATGCGGTCAGACCATCCATGCCCTCCATACGGATATCCATTAACAGAACATCGGGGATGTAAGTATCGTACAGGGAGATGGCGTCGTGACCATTTGCTCCGGTCGCAAGTACGGTAATATCTGAGTAGGATTCTAAGATGATCTTTAATGATGCGCTGACAAATGCATCATCATCAACAATTATAATATTCATGCAGTTCTATCTCCTTTTTGTGTATGCTTTGGAATACTGACAAACAGGCGGAATCCGGAATTGGTTGTGATCTGTAAAGTACCGGATAAGGATTGGACTCGTTCCCGGATGTTGGTAAGTCCGATACCAGGGGTGTCTGTAAGGTGAATGTCTGTTCCGTTGTCATGAATCGTCAACTGATAGAACCCCGGATGTTCCCGGATCAGAATCGAGAGCTGATCGCCGTTACTGTGCTTTACAGCATTTGTGATCGCTTCTTTGGCAATACTGATAAGACAGTACTTGATATCCTTTGGAACAATGTTGCTCATATCATATTCAAATGAAGTATGAAAGCCTGTTATATCATTTAACATATCCTGAATGGTAGCTTTCGTATCAATGGATTCATCGTGAAGGTCGTGGACACTTGATCGTATACTGTTCATGGCAGTATCCAGCGTAGTGCGGAGATCAGAAAGCGGATTTGCAAGGATCGGTTCTTTGTTGATCGTCTGGATCGCACCAACCTGGAGAATGGATCTGGTGAGCATGTGACCGACATTATCATGGATTTCTCTGGCAATACGATTTCTCTCTTTCAGGGTTGCAGTATAGATCCTGTTATCCTGTTCCTTCCGGATCATACGGATTCGTTCTTTTGCCAGAAGTTCATTTGTCTCCGATGTATCTGTAAGGTGCTTCATCTGTTGATGAAGGGTGGCAAGCTCTGTGGTCAGATATCCGTATAACATGCTGCACAGACAGAGAACACATATTAAAAGAAGTGTTTCTACAGAAAATTTTGTTGTAGCCAGAATGATAGCAAGGATCCCGATGGGAGCAGTATAACGGACTGGCCGTCTGCTCAGATAGAAGCAGAAAAGCGGAAGAAATACAACAAGTTCAGGAATCATACAGCACAGAATAAATATGCCTGCATGGATAAGAGTCAGAGCTGCAGGTGAGAGTCTGTCGGCAATCAGTATTGTGCCAAAGGCAAGGATGATCGCAAGCAGGATATATATTACGCTGTGCGTGGATATCGAAAAAGTGTGAATACACATAATACAGCATATTACAAATATAAGCAGTCGTGTCAGGATTTGCTTCATAACTTCCCCTTGTATATAGACAGGTCACGCGGATGTCAGGTAATTGCGTGAACCGGATCGGATTCATAAGTGACGATATTAGTATACCTGTTGAAAAATACAGCGTCAATTGACTAAAGATGAAAAACTCCGGATTTTAAAAGAATGTGACAAATGTCATATTATGGATGTGAAGATTGGCACTGAACAGAATTATCCTGGTATGATAGAATGACAGCATAACATGGAACATATGCGATGGGTTTCAGACGCGATGCCGGAAGAAACAATAGCATCCGAATAGAAAATGAATGAGGAGACAGTTATGGAATATGCGATTGAAGTAAAAGATCTGGTGAAACGATATAAAGATTTTGTAGCATTATCACACTTTGATCTGGAGGTGAAAGAGGGCGAGATCTTCGGCCTGCTTGGACCGAATGGGTCGGGCAAGACGACGACGATCAACTGTATCTTGTCACTGCTTACATACGATCAGGGCGATGTCCGGGTATTTGGTAAGAAGATGACATCGACGAGTTATGATCTGAAACGAGAGATCGGTGTTGTAATGCAGAATGTGGCTGTATTTGATGAAATGACGGTATATGAGAATATCGATTATTTCTGTGGGCTGTATATCAGGGATAAAGAGACAAGAAAACAGTATGTAGAGGATGCCATTGCATTTGTCGAGCTTCAGGACTATAAGAAGTTCCTGCCGAAAAAGCTGTCAGGAGGACTTCTCAGACGATTAAATATTGCATGTGGAATTGCACACAAACCAAAGCTGATCTTTTTTGATGAACCGACGGTGGCGGTAGATCCACAGAGCAGGAACAAGATCTTAGAGGGAATTGTCGAGCTTAATAAGAAAGGCGCAACGATCATTTACACTTCTCATTACATGGAAGAGGTAGAACAGATCTGTAGCCGTATATTGATCATGGATAAAGGCCAAAAGGTCGCTCTTGGCACGAAGGAAGAATTGAAAAAAATGATAAAGAAGACGGAGAGTATCTTCATAGAAGCTCCGGCACTGACAGATGAACAACTGCTGGAGCTGAAACAGCTTCCGCATGTGTATGACAGTTCATATCAGGATGGAATGCTGAAACTGGTCTACTCCGGTGGAAATCATAATCTGATCCGGATTATGGAATATATGAAGGAGCGTGCGGTATTATTTGGAAAAGTATATACCGAGCTTCCGAGTCTGAACGATGTGTTTCTTGAGATCACCGGAAAGACGCTTCGGGATTAGGAGGGGTGGATATGTTTTGGCATAATTTTAAATATGCAGGTAAAATGCTGATAAAAGGAAAAGATACACTGTTCTGGACGATATTGTTTCCGATCGCATTATTCACATTCATGTACATGGCATTTGGAAATATCATGGAAAAGGATGAAATGTTTAAAGATATCCCGGTTGCGGTTGTGAGGGATGGCGAGAACGATACAGCACTTATGATGGTGCTGTCTACGCTCTCCATGGACGGCGAAGATAAACGGATCGACATGGAGGTGCTCAACGAGAAAGAAGCACTTCAAAAGTTAAATGATGAAGAAGTGACCGGTGTGATCTATACATCGGATGCGAGCCTGACAGTGAGGCAGAGTGACATCAAGGAGTCGATACTGGAATCAATCCTGAATCAGTATAAGCAGATGGAACAGATGTATCTGAATCTGATGCAGAAGGATCCGGAGGCTGCATCGGAGATCATTCAGAAGGCAGTGCAGAGCGATGCGGTATATTATGAAGAGATTTCCACAACGGACGGATGTCAGAATGAGTATTATAATTATTTCTATGCAGTGCTTGCTATGAGTTGCCTGTTTTCTTCCTTTGCCGGAATCACAAGAATGCATAAGCTGCAGGCAAATGAAAGCGCACTTGGAATGCGTCGTTGTCTGTCACCGAATCCTAAACTTGTGATTGTTCTGGCGGAGTATCTGGCATTACTGCTGGTTCAGTTTGCAGCTGAGGTTATCACTGTAATCTATATGCGGCTGTTCGGTGTACAGTTTGGAATAAAATATCCGGCTATTTTACTGGTACTCTTTATTGCATGTAATATCGGTATTGCCGGGGGAATGCTGCTTGGTACCTGGTCAAAATGCTCATATGGAGGAAAAATTGGAATTGCGGTAGCGGCCAGCCTGATCTTCTCTTTTATGGCGGATCTGATGGTACATGGAATCAAAAACAGTATTGAAGATAAACTTCCGATTCTGAACCGGGTTAATCCGGCAGTGTTGGTAACGGACTGTCTCTATGCGCTCAATGTATACGATAATTACGATCGTTATTTCAGAAATATTCTGATCTTAACCGGTATGGCTGTCTGTCTGCTTGGAGCGAGTATTCTGGTCTTAAGGAGGAATAAATATGCAAGTGTTTAAATCCTATTTTAAAATCTTAAATAAGAAAAAAGGCTCAATGCTGATGTATATTGGGATCTTTGCAGGCATTATATTTGGATTTATATTACCGAATTCCGGTAAAACAGAAGATGAATATAAAAGTATGAAGTGTAAATTTGCTTGGTTTGATTATGACCAGACGGCAGAAAGTGAAGAACTGTTTTTGTATCTGGATCATGCACATAAACATGCTGAATTAAAAACAGATACAACGGAAGCGATGCAGGACAGTCTGTTTAACCGGAATACGGACTGTATCGTCCGCATTAAAAAGGGTTATGCGGATCATCTGGATAAGGAAGATCTGTCCGATTATATCGAGATCGTTGCAATTCCGAACCGGAGCAAGGTGGAACTGTTTGAATCGGGCGTGAATAAATACATCTCTTATCTGAATGCATATTTTGCAGCCGGATATGACCGGGCGGAGGCAGCAGCTCAGGTAAATGAACTGTTTCAGATCAGAACGAACGTAACAATGATAAGCGAAGACCATGGCGGAAAACATAGTACGAGATATACATTTTTCAGTTATCTGGGATGGATATTTGTGGTCATGATGATCGAAGGTGTAAGTCCGGTATTGATCGTATATGACAAAAAAGAATTAAGAGAACGGATCGCAAGCTCGGCATATAAATATTCCAATATGACAAAAGAAATCCTTCTTGGAACGATCGTAACAGGATTTCTTGGATGTGCTGTATTTGCGGTTGGAGGATGCTTTGTATTCAGAAAAGAAATGTTTACGGCAGCAGGACTTGGGAATCTGCTCAATATGGTCTGCTACATGTTTGTAGCCATGGCACTTGCCTTTCTTGCAAGTAAGATTGCCCGAAATGAGGAAGGTTTCAGTATGATCGGCAATATAGTGTCCCTTGGTATGGCGTTCCTGTCCGGCATCTTTGTTCCGGTGGAATTCCTTGGAGCAGGAGTCATTAAGCTGGCACATTTTCTTCCGGCTTACTGGTATGTCAAAGTTGTTGATCTTCTGGACTATGAGGTAAAAATACCATCGGAAGCATTCATATATATGGGCATCGAGCTGCTCTTTTCAGCCGCCATCATCACGATCGCCATCGTGATCGACCGTGCCAGAAACCACCGTTTGGTGGCGTGAAAAGAAAAAAATTAAGCCCATATATCTAATTCCTGTTTTTAGAATAAAACGACAAGCAATTTTTATTTAAAACAGAAAAAATTCCGTAGATGAAAAAACTACCGTGCAACAATCATATTCCACACTGGTATGGAGCAAGGTTGTTTGATTATTGAGACAAAATGGAAGATGCATTACTGTTATGAAGCAAGCCTTTTTCAACGCCGGTTCTTAGTGAATCGCCATAGGCGAGGAGCTTAGCACCGTTGCGTTGAAATAGAGTGCAAACGACTTGCGGAATAATATGTAATGCATCTTCCATTTTTATTTAATCATTTAGGATATAACCTTGCGTAATACCTTGTGTGTGGTGTGATGTTGCACGGTAGTTTATCATTTATGGAATTTTTCGTCCTAAAAATTATTTGTCGTTGTTTTTGTTCTTCTCGTTCATCATTGCGCGGACTTTCATGGACAGGCCGAACAGGTTGATGAATCCGGTTGCATCCTTATGGTCGTACAGCTCACCGGTAGTGAAGCTTGCAAGACTCTCAGAATACAGAGAATATGGAGAAGTTGTTCCGGCTTTGATGATATTTCCCTTGTACAGTCTCATCTTAACCTGACCGGTAACTGTCTCCTGTGTCTTTTCAACAAATGCCTGAAGTGATTCACGAAGAGGGCAGAACCACTTTCCTTCGTATACAAGATCGGCAAACTTGGTTGCTACGAGCTTCTTGTATGCAAGCGTTTCACGATCCAGAGTCAGCTCCTCTAACTGCTTGTGAGCTTCCATCAGAATTGTTCCGCCGGGAGTCTCATAAACACCACGGGACTTCATGCCGACAACACGGTTCTCAACGATATCGATAATACCGATACCATGTTTGCCGCCTAAACGGTTTAATTCACGAATGATATCAGAAACTTTCATCTTTGTACCATTAATAGCAGTTGGGATACCCTTTTCAAAATCAAGTGTCAGATATTCATCCTCATCCGGTGCCTTTTCAGGGGTAACACCGAGAACCAGAAGATCATCGTAGTTTGGTTCGTTTGCAGGATTCTCCAGTTCCAGACCTTCATGGCTGATGTGCCAGATATTACGGTCACGGCTGTAAGAATGAGCAGCATCAAATGGAAGATTAATACCATGTGCCTGACAGTATGCGATCTCCGCATCACGGGAATCCAGCTTCCATTCCGGCTGTCTCCATACAGCGATAACCTTGATGTCAGGAGCAAGAGCCTTAATTGAAAGCTCAAATCTTAACTGGTCATTTCCTTTTCCTGTTGCGCCGTGACAGATCGCAACAGCGCCTTCCTTACGAGCAACCTCAACTAATTTCTTAGCGATCAGAGGTCTTGCGAAAGAAGTACCGAGTAAATATTTATTCTCATATACAGCATCTGCCTGAACAGTTGGCATGATGTATTCATCACATAATTCATCAACAACATCCAGAATGTATAACTTGGAAGCTCCTGAATATTTTGCTCTTTCATCCAGTCCTTCCAGCTCACTTTCCTGTCCTACGTCGATGCAGGCGCAGATAACATCGTAATCATAAGTTTCTTTTAACCAAGGGATGATAGCTGTTGTATCAAGACCGCCTGAGTATGCAAGAACAACTTTGTCTTTTGCCATTTCTAAATCCTCCTTAAATTCATAAAGTTTTACCTGCAAATAAATATATAACGGTAATGAATATTATGCAAGTATTTTTGGAAAATGCTGGTCTGAAAATCGGACTTTGAAAGGAATATTGGTTGTAAATTGCACTTTTTTATTGTATCATGTAAATAATAATGTCGTAAAATAAGTTGCAGAGAGGATGTCTTTATTTATATGGATAAGAAGACTACACAATTCGATCAACGTCTATCCGAATATCGGGACAGACTGTTACAACGGAATAAGGAAATGACGACTGACGATGATGACCGGATCGATGCGATCATCAATGGAAGTGCAGATACAGAGGAAATGGAGGCTCCTGCGGGTATGAATGAGATACAGGAGCAGTCGGAGGCATCGGAGAAGGAAGATACACAGAGAGAGCCGGAACCGGTGTCGGAATCGTATAAAGAGTATGCGGACAAGCTGGAATCTGTATTACAGGAAGTCGGCGTATCAAAGAAACCGGAGAAAAAGGAAGAAAACAAAAAAGAAGAGAAGAAAATCGAAAAGAAAGCTGAAAAGAAAAATGATATTGAAGCTGCTGCAGAACGGGAACGGAAACGGCTGGCAAGAAAGAATGCAGGACTTGACAAAGAAGAGACTTTGGAACTGACAGAAGAGCCGGAACCGGAAGAACCTGATTATGATGATGACTCTTCGGATGATTTTATGGAAGAAGATGGCGGACGCACATCAGCAGCCAAGGAGAATCTTCAGAATATATTGTTTGGCGCTGGCCGGGCATTTCAGAATCTGAAAAAGGAACAGGAAGAGAAAGAGGATAAGGACAGGGAACGGAAACAATCTGGAACTGTATCGGTTGTTAATCGTTGGCTGATCGTTGGAGTTGTCCTTTTGATTGCCTTTATCGTGCTGACGATAAGTTATATTGGAGCAAACAAATCATACAAATATAACCAGATGGATATCCGTCCGATTGCGGAATCAGACCTGACAGTGAATGATGGCGTGGAAGATGCGACGAAAGGATATACAACGATCGCATTGTATGGTGTGGATTCCAGAGACGCCAACCTGAATACAGGAACCAACAGTGATACGATCCTTCTTGTCAGTATCAATAATGACACAAAGGAAGTAAAGCTGGTATCCGTGTACAGAGATACATTGTTTGAGCTCCAGGGTGAGACACCGGTTACACAGAAGGTAAATTACGCATATCAGTTGGGCGGAGCATTAATGTCCATTAACACACTGAACACGAATCTGGATCTGAAGATCACAGATTATATAACGGTAGATTTTAATGCGATGTCAAGCATCATCAATGCACTTGGTGGTGTGGAGATAACGATTGAAGAGGAAGAAGTCAACAGCCTGAATAAGAATCTGGCAGAACAGATCGCAATATCAGGAGAATACTCCAATGGTGTTCATTCTGCGGGGAAACAGCTCCTGAATGGTCAGCAGGCAGTAGCCTATACCAGGATCCGGAGCAATGCAAAGGGTGATATTACCAGAACCGAACGACAGAGAATCGTTCTGTTAGAGCTGATCAGCAAGCTTGGAAATGCAGGAAGCGATACGATCCGTAATCTGCTGGATGTATCCTTTAGCTGTATCTCTACCAGTCTTACAAAGACAGAGGCGGAGAAATTTGTGAAGGATGCTGCTTCCTACAAGATCACAGGCAATACGGGCTTCCCATTCGCCTACAGCTTCGCATCCCTTGAGGATAAGGGCAGCGTGATCGTGCCTGCAGATATGGCGGCAAATGTAACAGCACTTCATGCATGGCTGTATGGAGACAGTGGATATTCGGTATCGACAACGGCGGCTGCGATCAGCAAAACAATCGCTGATGAAACCGGCGTGGCATCAGCAGGCAGCATTGATATCGAGCAGGCAGTCAGTGAAGTTACAACTGAGTCGACGGAGTCTGCCTCAGAAACCGGAAACGGCACAGAAGAAGATTCATCGGATGTGAAGACGATCACAACACCTCCGGAGGGTATGATAGAAAATGAATAGTCGGCAGATGCCGGGTAAATAGATTCAGACAGAGAACCTGAGAACTGTATCCGATGCGGTTTTCAGGTTCTTTTTCACAAGAACGAAGAAAGACAGGTATCATGCATATGAGAAAACGATGGTGGATATCCGGTATCCTGACTGTTGTTCTGACAGCAGGATTTGGGACTGGAAATGGTAACCAACAACTGAATATGGCAGGGCAGGATGAAATCATCCATGTATATGCGGCAGAGTTTCCGGATGAAGAAACAGAGATCATTCCGTTTCGTGGAAGAGAAAGTTATATCCTGTCAGAGTGGGAACTGGAAACAGAAGGTAAGCTGGAGCAGGCAGCTATGGTAAAACAGTACATATCTACGATGACACTGCGGGAGAAGGTGTGCCAGATGATCATTGCCGATCCGGAAAATCTGGTCACAACACATGATGTCACAAAAGTGGATGCAGAAATGAAGCAGGCACTTGCAGACTATCCGGTAGGCGGGATCATGCTGAAGTCCAGAAATATCGAAAACAAAAAGCAATTAAAGAAACTGCTTAAAAATTTGCAGAAGCAATCGGAGATCGCATTATTCCTTGCGGTTGATGAAGAAGGCGGAAATGTCAGCCGGGTGCTGTCGAACCTCGGAAACCGGGAAGGCGGGACGATCGATCCGATGTATGAATATAAGGATGATGGTACGGATACGGCATTTGAAAATGCGAGAGAGCTTGGGAGCAATCTAGCATATTATGGGTTTAATCTGGATTTTGCACCGGTGGCTGATGTCTGGTCGAATCCTAAGAATACCGTGATCGGAAAACGGGCATACAGTGATGATTATGAACAGGCGGCGGAGCTGATTCCGTATGCAGTGGAGGGCTTTCATGCCGGTGGCGTGATGTGTACCCTGAAGCATTTTCCGGGACACGGGGATACCGTTGAGGATTCCCATTATGGAACGGCGTATGTAAGGGCAACGCTGAAAGAACTGGAAACGCAGGAGTTTGTTCCGTTTCGGGCAGGAATCCGGGCAGGGGCCGATTGTGTTATGATCGGGCATCTGGTAGTACCTGACATATCAGATCAGCCGGCGGATCTTTCGGAGACACTGGTTACAGACTGTCTGCGAAACGAGCTGGCCTTTCATGGATTGATCATCACAGACTCCTTTCAGATGGAAGCGATCACGGATCATTATGAACCGGGAGAAGCTGCGGTGCTGGCAATCCGGGCAGGTGTGGATCTGATCCTTGAACCGGAAGATCTTGGGGAAACGGTTGAAGGGATTCTGACTGCGTCAGACAAGGGAGAACTGACTGAGAAGCGGATCGATGAAAGCGTGGAACGGATACTGATGGCAAAACAGGTAAATGGAATCCAGATAGATCGTAAAATTAAGAAACAATAGTAACACAATTCAAAAATATGATAGAAAACGATGAAAACATCAAAAAGAAAATTATGAGTAAAAATACAATTCATGGGAATGAAATCACTTGAATTGTATTTTTTAATATATAAATATAGTGATTTGTAAATACAAAATACTTTATAAAATTAAGTTTGCAAACTATCTGACAATTTGACGAAAAAAGTTATTTACAAACGGAAAAAAAGATAGTATGATTACAAATCATAAAAAGCACAGAGCTGTATTTGAGAAATACTATCAAATGATCGGGCAGTAGGATCTCAACAGGCACTGACAATAAGTTGGAAAGGAAAACGAGCATGGAAGATAACAGAAACGTAGCAAATCCAGGGTTATACCGTGAAGAATATGAACATGATAACTGTGGTATCGGTGCCGTTGTGAATATCAAGGGCATTAAGACACATGAGACCGTAAATAATGCGTTAAAGATTGTTGAAAATCTGGAACACAGAGCAGGAAAAGATGCAGAAGGAAAAACCGGTGACGGTGTAGGTATCCTTCTTCAGATCTCACACAAATTTTTCAGAAAAACCGTTGCAGAACTTGGATATGATCTGGGTAAGGAACGGGATTATGGTGTTGGTATGTTTTTCTTTCCACAGGATGAATTGTCAAGAAAACAGGCAATGAAGATGTTTGAGGTTATTGTCGAGAAAGAAGGACTGGAGTTTTTATGCTGGAGAATGGTTCCGACGACTCCGGGTATCCTCGGTAAGAAAGCTATTGATGTTATGCCATGTATCATGCAGGCGTTTATCAAGAGACCGGCAACCGTAAAAGCAGGACTTGATTTTGACCGGAAGCTGTATTTTGTCAGAAGAATATTTGAAGAAAGTAACGATGATACCTATGTGCCATCACTTTCCAGCAAGACGATCGTATATAAAGGTATGTTCTTAGTTGGAGAGCTTCGTAAGTTCTATAACGACCTTCAGGATCCGGATTATGAATCAGCAATCGGACTTGTACATTCAAGATTCTCAACGAATACAACGCCTAGCTGGCTTCGTGCACATCCATACCGTTATCTTTGTCACAATGGTGAGATCAATACGATCCGTGGAAATGAAGATAAGATGATCGCCAGAGAAGAGACAATGGAATCCACGATCATGCAGGATGAGATGTACAAGGTTATGCCGGTACTTGATCCAAATGGTTCCGATTCCGCAAGATTGGATAACTGTCTGGAGTTCCTGGTATTAAATGGCATTCCACTTCCACTTGCCGTTATGATCACCATTCCGGAGCCTTGGGAGAATGACCGGTTTATGAGTCAGGAGAAAAAGGACTTCTATCAGTATTATGCAACTATGATGGAACCTTGGGACGGACCTGCATCGATCCTGTTCACAGACGGAGATATCATGGGTGCAGTGCTCGACCGTAACGGACTCAGACCTTCCAGATATTATATAACAGATGATGATTACCTGATCCTTTCCTCAGAGGTTGGTGTATTAGAGGTCGATCCGTCAAAGATCGTTAAGAAGGATCGTTTAAGACCGGGACGTATGCTTTTAGTTGATACGGTAAACGGCCGTCTGATCTCTGATGATGAGATCAAAGAAAAATATGCAAAAGCAAAACCATATGGTGAATGGCTCGACAGTAATCTGGTCAAGTTAAATGACCTGAAGATCCCGAACATCCGTGTAGAGGAATATACCGATGAAGAACGGGCAAAGCTTCAGAAAGCATTTGGTTATACATTTGAGGACTTTAAGAATACAATCTATCCAATGGCTGAAAAAGGTGCAGAAGCGATCAGCGCAATGGGAACGGATACTCCGCTTGCTGTACTTTCAAACAGTGACAAGCCATTGTTTAACTATTTCAAACAGTTATTTGCTCAGGTAACGAATCCTCCGATTGATGCGATCCGTGAGGAGATCGTTACATCAACTTCCGTATATCTTGGAAAGGATGGCAACATTCTGGAAGAGAAGCCGGAAAACTGTCATGTATTAAAGATCCATAATCCAATCCTTACAAATACTGATATTTTAAAGATCAAGAACATGAAGGTAGAAGGATTGAAGGTCGGCGTTCTTCCAATCCTTTACTATAAGAATACATCACTGGAAAAAGCATTGGATCGACTGTTTGTAGAAGCAGATAAGCTGTACCGTGACGGTGTAAATATCCTGATCCTGTCAGACCGTGGTGTCGATGAAACACATGTTGCGATTCCTTCCTTATTAGCAGTTTCGGCTATGCAGAAGCATCTGGTAAGAACCAAGAAGAGAACTTCGGTTGCGATCATTCTGGAGAGTGCCGATCCTAGAAATGTGCATCATTTTGCAACCCTGCTTGGTTACGGTGCCTGTGCTGTCAACCCATATCTGGCAATTGAGACGATCAAACAGATGGTAGACAGTCATCTGTTAAATAAGGATTTCAATGCGGCTGTCGATGATTACAATGCAGCGATCATGCATGGCATCGTAAAGATCGCATCCAAGATGGGCGTATCAACGATCCAGTCTTACATGGGATCCCAGATCTTTGAATGTATCGGACTTTCCAAAGAGGTCGTTGATAAATATTTCACAAATACAGTAAGCTGCGTAGGCGGTTCCGGTATCAAGGAGATCGAGAAGACAGTGGATGCCCTTCATTCATCTGCATTTGATCCGCTTGGCCTGGATACTAATCTTGCACTGACAAGCATCGGTGCACATAAGTTCAGAAGCGGTAAGGAAGAGCATCTGTATAATCCACAGACGATCTACCTGCTGCAGCAGGCGACCAGAAGAGGAGATTACAGCCTGTTCAAGCAATATACCGCATGTCTGGAAGATGAGACAAAACCATTCCATCTGAGAGGACTGATGGAATTCAAATATGCTGAGAATCCAATTCCGCTGGAAGAGGTAGAACCGGTAGAATCCATTGTAAAACGTTTCAAGACCGGAGCAATGAGTTATGGTTCCATTTCACAGGAAGCACATGAATGTATGGCGATCGCAATGAATACGATCGGTGGTAAATCCAATTCCGGTGAAGGTGGAGAGTCGATCGACCGATTAACAATAGGAAAAGACGGTAAGAACCGTTGCTCCGCGATCAAGCAGGTAGCATCTGGACGATTCGGTGTTACATCCAGATATCTGGTCAGCGCAAAAGAGATCCAGATCAAGATGGCACAGGGCGCAAAACCGGGTGAAGGTGGACATCTTCCTGGTGGAAAGGTATATCCATGGATCGCAAAGACTCGGTTATCTACTCCAGGTGTCAGCCTGATCTCACCACCACCGCATCATGATATTTATTCGATCGAGGATCTGGCACAGTTGATCTACGATTGCAAGAATGCAAACCGTGATGCAAGAATCTCTGTAAAACTGGTATCAGAAGCCGGTGTTGGTACAGTTGCAGCCGGTGTTGCAAAGGCAGGAGCACAGGTTATCCTCATCTCCGGTTACGATGGTGGTACCGGTGCAGCACCAAATAACTCCATTCATTATGCAGGACTTCCTTGGGAGCTTGGTCTGGCAGAGACACACCAGACACTGATCAAGAATGATCTTCGTAACAAGGTTATCCTTGAAACCGATGGTAAGCTGATGACTGGACGTGATGTTGCAATCGCAGCCATGCTTGGTGCAGAGGAATTCGGATTTGCAACAGCTCCGCTGGTAACCATGGGCTGTGTAATGATGCGGGTATGTAATCTGGATACCTGTCCGGTTGGTATCGCTACACAGAATCCGGAGCTTCGTAAGAGATTCAAAGGCAAACCAGAATATGTCATCAATTTTATGAAATTTATTGCAGAGGAGCTTCGTGAATATATGTCGAAGCTTGGTGTCAGAACGGTGGATGAACTGGTAGGACGTTCCGATCTGTTATATGCAGGAAAGGGAGCAGAGGACAGAAATGTTGATCTGTCACTGATCATCAATAATCCATATATTGACGCACCTCAGAATAAGATCAAATATAACGAGAAGCATCCATATGACTTCCAGCTTGAAAAGACGATCGATATGCGTGTTCTGTTAAAGAAACTCGGACCTGCTCTTGAAAAGGGACAGAAGAAGAGTATCGAGATCGATGTTGTGAATACCGATCGTTCCGTTGGTACGATCTTCGGATCAGAGATCACAAAGCGCTATGGAGATACCTTGGAGGATGATTCTTACCTTGTAAAATGTAATGGCGCAGGTGGACAGAGCTTTGGTGCATTTGTACCAAAGGGACTTACCTTAGAGCTTGTCGGAGACAGCAATGACTACTTCGGAAAAGGACTTTCCGGTGGTAAGCTGATCGTATATCCGCCACGTTCCGCAAAATTTGTCCATGAAGACAATATTATTATCGGTAATGTAGCACTTTACGGAGCAACCAGTGGCAAGGCATATATCAACGGCGTTGCCGGTGAGCGATTTGCAGTTCGTAACTCCGGAGCAACCGCAGTTGTTGAAGGTGTCGGCGATCATGGTTGTGAATATATGACAGGTGGTAAGGTGGTAGTCCTTGGACGCACCGGAAAGAACTTTGCAGCCGGCATGAGTGGTGGTATCGCATATGTTCTTGATATGGAGAATGACCTGTATAAGCGTCTGAATAAGGAAATGATCCATGTGGAAGCAGTATCCGACAAATATGAGATCGGTGAACTGAAGCAGATGATCATGGATCATGTAAATTATACAAATTCAGAGATTGGAAAACGAATTCTGGATAAGTTTAATGAGTATCTTCCAAAATTCAAGAAGATCATTCCAAAGGATTATGAGAAGATGATGAACACCATTGTTGCGATGGAAGAAAAGGGTTTGACCAGTGAACAGGCAACGATCGAAGCATTCTACAAGATTAAAAATGGAGGTAAATAGATATGGGAAAGCCAACGGGATTTTTAGAATATGAAAGAGAAACCAGTATAGAGATCGCTCCGGAAGAAAGAATTAAGAATTTCAATGAATTCCATATACCATTAAGTCTTGAAGAACAGAAGATCCAGGCTGCCAGATGTATGGACTGTGGTGTTCCATTCTGTCAGGCAGGTATGATGATCGGCGGTATGGCATCCGGTTGTCCGTTAAATAATCTGATCCCTGAATGGAACGATATGATCTATAATGACAACTGGGAACATGCTTATGCCAGACTGAGCAAGACCAATAATTTCCCTGAATTTACCAGCCGTGTATGTCCGGCTCTCTGTGAGAAGGCATGTACCTGTAATATTAACGGTGATCCGGTATCCGTAAGAGAAAATGAACGTGCGATCATTGAATATGCCTATGCAAATGGTCTGGTAAATGATCAGCCTCCAAAAGGAAAAACTGACAAAAAAGTTGCCGTGATCGGTTCCGGTCCATCCGGACTTGCTGTAGCGGATATGTTAAACAGCCGTGGACATGACGTCACTGTATATGAGAGAAGTGACAGACCGGGCGGACTTCTGATGTATGGTATTCCAAATATGAAACTGGAAAAAGAAGTCATCGACCGTAAGATCGCATATATGGAAAAGCGAGGCATCCGTTTTATATTAAATACAGAAGTGGCAACCGGAAAGTCCACAGCAAAGTCACCGTATCCAAAGGATGACCAGATCACAGGATATCTGAAGAATCCAAATCAGAAGTATGTAAAGGCAGAAGATCTGTTAAAGGAATATGATGCAGTTGTACTTGCCTGCGGCGCATCCAATCCAAGAGATATCAAGGCAGCAGGCAGAGATGCGAAGGGAATCTATTTTGCAGTTGATTTCTTAAAGACAACGACAAAGAGTCTTGTAAATTCAAAGTTTGCAGATAAGCAGTTCGTGAACTGCAAGGGTAAAAATGTTCTGGTTATCGGCGGCGGTGATACCGGTAATGACTGTGTGGGAACTGCCGTCAGAGAAGGAGCAAAGAGTGTTACCCAGCTTGAGATGATGCCGAAGCTTCCGGATCAGAGAGCAGAGAATAACCCATGGCCGGAGTGGCCGAGAGTCTGCAAGACCGATTATGGTCAGCAGGAAGCAATTGCAGTATACGGACACGATCCTCGTATCTATGAGACGACCGTTAAGGAGTTCTTAAAGGATAAGGATGGTAATGTGAAGGGGGTCAAGTGCGTAAAACTTGACTGGCAGAAGGATCCAAAGACCGGCCGCATGAATATGACAGAGGTACCGGACAGTGAGTATGTGATCGACTGTGAAGTTGTTCTGATCGCAGCCGGATTTCTTGGTAGCCAGAAGTATGTAGCAGACAGCTTTGGCGTAGAATTAAATGAACGTACCAATGTAAAGACTGCATGCCCGAAGTCCTATGCAACGAATGTGCCAAAGGTATTTGTTGCAGGTGATATGCACAGAGGCCAGTCGCTGGTCGTATGGGCGATCCATGAAGGTAGAGAAGCTGCTGTTGCAGTAGATTCGATGTTGGTTGGATATACAAACCTGAACAGCTAAATATATTTATAGAAGAAACTGTTATGCAGATGTCCGGAGTAAGGATGTCTGCATGGCAGTTTTTTCTGTTAAATATGTGCAAATTTTCTAATTTTTTGGGTTTTCTTTTATACTTATTGACAGAAAAACCGGGGGCGTTTAAAATAGATGTTATCTAGGTGAACTCTGCCCGGAACGATGTTTTAACAGAACAAAATCAGGCAGATGAGTAAAAAGAAGGAGAGTAAACTATGAGAAAAGGTAAGAAATTTATCTCAGCGGCACTAGGGTTTGCGCTGGTATTCCAGTCGTTTGCCGGAATTGGTCCGGTAGCTGTCGCTGCAACGGGAGATGTAGATATCAATTCGACATTTACCGACGCGAACTTTCGGTCATATGTATCATCGAATTTTGATACAAATAAAGATGGCACGTTGTCAGAAAAAGAAATTGATGCGGTAACATCACTGAATGTAAGTATCAGTACATATTCAAAGAAGATATCAAGTCTTGCAGGCGTGGATGTATTTACGTCACTGGAATATCTGGACTGTTCCGGTCAGGCAATTGGAAGTCTGGATGTAGCGGATCTGGAGAATCTGAAATCTATTAATGCATCGAGCGACCAGTTGACGACATTTACATTACCAAAGAAAGCAGAACAGCTTGCTTCTGTTAATCTTTCCTATAATCAGATCACAGATATCACATTCCAGACGACTTATGCAGCTCTGAAAGAATTAAATGTATATGGAAACCAGTTGACTTCGATCGATCTGTCAAAGCTGCCGGCACTTGTGCGGCTGAATGTTGGTTACAACGTATTGTCGGCACTGGATCTGAGCAAGAACACGAATCTGGAATTCCTGCACTGTCAGAATATGACAAAGCTTCATACGTTAGATATATCAAGCAACAGTGTGGATCATACAAAATTAGCCTATGTTGATTGTTCCTACATGCTGTCAGGTGGAGAAGGTGGAATCAATGAGCTGGATATTACAGGTGATACCGGTCTTAAGACACTGATCGCAGATGATAATGCCATATCTGTATTAAATATGGATGGAGCAACGTCGCTCCAGATACTGAGTGTAGCAGGAAATAAGATCAAGTCGATCGATGTGTCCAAAGAATCCAGTCTGGAAACATTGAACCTGTCCAATAACAGTATCCAGTCTGTGGATGTCAGCAAGAATGCGGTTCTGAAATATCTGAATCTTGGAGCTATGCTGTTAAGCACGATCGATGTTACGAAGAATCCGTTACTGGAGAAGCTGGATCTGAATTCCAACCAGCTCATGGATATCGATGTGAGCAAAAACACAGCACTGACAGAGCTGGATCTTTCGGATAACCGTTTACAGAAAATTGACGTTAAGAATAATACAGGTTTAACTACATTGAAGCTGGATAATAATGCTTTGGTTGCAATCGATGTATCTTCCTGTCCTGGACTGTTGGAGGGTGAGTTCTCCTGTACAAATAACAGCAGACATATTTCTCTGTCAGAGCCAAACTACATCTTTAATATGGCGAATTTGGTAGCCGATGGATATCAGTCAGAGTATTCCGGTGTAGACCGTAAGGATGATACGATCGGATATGCATGTATCCGTACGACGGATCAGAATGGAAATAATCTGATCAAGAATGCAACACTTCAGGGATACACCTTATATACAGACGTTACCAATGAAAAGACACAGAATGTTGAATATAGTTACTATATCGGACTTGGAAAACAGACAGCAAAGTTTAAATTAATTGTTGATAATCCATTATCCTTAATTGTATGGTATACCTCAAATGGCAGCATTGTGAATAGCGGAAATGCAGAGTTAAGCCTTCGTGTCGGTGATACCACAACATTAGTTGCAAAGGATAAGAAGGAGAACGAATATTCCAAGGATATCATTTCCTGGAGCTCCAGTGATCCAAAGGTATTCAAGGTAGATAATGATGGCACGCTTACCTGTGTTGGCGCAGGAACAGCAACCCTTTATGTAAATATCAATAACAAAGCAAGAGCTTATATGACGATCAGCTGTCATAAGCCGGTAACAAAGGTTGTATTAAAAGACAAACAGAATGTTGAATATAATGATGGTGATACGATCGACCTGGTAGCAGGAAGCTGGGTTGGCGATGACCTGAAAACAAAAACACTTACAGCAACCTGCTATACAGATGAAGGCGTAGCAGACAAAGAGTATTCAGGCGTTACTTATAAGGTTACAACAACAGCAGATAAAGACAGCGCATCAAATTATAAAGTTGCAACTTGTACCAATGCAGGCGTGTTGACAGCAAAGGGGGCAGGTACAGTATACTTACATTGTATTTCAAAGGATTCAGGTGTAGATACAGTGTTAAAGGTAAATGTTTCCCAGATGGGCGAAGGTGTAACACTGTCAGAACAGAAGACAACGATGTTCACAGGTGTATCTAAGACATTCACAGCAACAGTAACACCGGATACCGCAACAAACAAAGAACTTGTATGGTCATCCAGTGATGAAACCGTAGCGCAGGTTGACCAGAATGGTAAGGTAACAGCAATTTCTGAAGGAACTGCTACTATATTCTGTAAGCTGAAGGCAAATCAGGGAATATATGCAAGAGCAGAGATCACAGTATATACAAGTGCAAATGGTGTAACCTTAAATCACACAGAATATACCCTGATCAAGGGAGCAACTGCAGAGGAAAGAAGAGTAACACTTGTTGCAAAGATCCAGGCAGAAGATACATCTTTATTTAAACCGAAATACAGCAGCAGTAATCCGGAGATAGCAACCGTAGGAACAACCACGGGTATTGTAAGTGCAGTAGCACCGGGAGAAGCCATTATTACCTGTACGATTGCAGATGGTATATCAACCGAGTGCAAGATCACAGTTATACAGAGAGTAACCGGAATCCAGATTGTAAGAGAAGGAACTGTTATGAATTCCGGAGAGAAGATGAAAGTAACAGCAAATGTTATGCCTGCAGATGCAAGTAATCCGGATGTAGAGTGGTCATCTTCGGATGAGAACATTGCAGCAATTGCTGCTGATGGAACGATCACTGCATTAAAGCAGGGTAAAGTAATCATTTACTGCAAGGCTCTTGATGGAAGCGGTAAACAGTCACAGTTTAATCTTACAATTAATGAACTTGCAAAAGATATTACCGTTGATCAGACAAATGTAGTCGCATATATTGATAAAGATACGGTTGTAAAAACAAAGGTAACACCGGATACAGCAACCAAAAAGACACTGTCCTGGTCATCGGATGATACATCCATTGCAACCGTTTCGGGTGGAACAATGACAGTAGATGGAATCTCATATACGATCGGAAGAATCCGTGGTGTTGCACCGGGAACAACAACGATAAGATGTACAACACAGGATGGAAGTAATATTGAAAAAGAAATTAAAGTCACAGTTGTACAGCAGATCACAAATATCACACTGGATAAGACAACAGTTGAGATCAATGCAGGCGAAAAAACTTCGATCGCAGCATCTGTATTACCGGCAAATGCAGGTAATAAGAAGATTGTATGGTCATCTTCCGATGAGAAGATCGCAAAAGTAGATCAGAAGGGTATGATCACAGCGGTTGGAAGAGGTACAGCCGTAATCACATGTAGTGCTGCAGACGGAATGGGTGCTAAGACAACCTGCCGTGTAACGGTTAAGCAGAGAGTTACATCAATCAAGTTAGATGCAACGACAATGAAATTATTTGTGGGCAATAAACAGTCCTTAACACAGACGGTATTACCGGAAAATGCGAATATGGCTACTGTAGAGTGGAGCTCCTCAAATGCAAAGGTTGCACAGGTAACATCTTATGGTCAGGTTACTGCAATGGCAGCAGGAAAGGCAGTTATTACATGTAAAGCAAAGGATGGAAGCGGCGTATTCGCAACCTGTAGTGTTACGGTTGTAAATCCGGTACAGTCCATCAAACTGAATCAGACGCAGAGAACAATCTTAAAGGGTAAGAAATATACCTTAAAAGCAAAGGTTGGACCAAAGAATGCAACCAGCAAGGCTGTAACCTGGAAGTCTTCAGATAAAAAGATTGCAACAGTAAGCTCAAAGGGTGTTGTAACTGCTAAGAAAGCAGGTCGTGTAACGATTACATGTACTGCGAAGGATGGAAGCAATGTTTACGCAACTTGTTCTGTAACCGTTGCAAATCCGGTTAAGACGATCAAACTGAATAAGAAAAAGGTTACGATCAAGAAGAAGGGAACATATTTGTTAAAAGCTACTGTAGGACCAAAGTCAGCAGGTAATAAGACAGTAAAGTGGACATCTTCAAATAAGAAGGTTGCAACTGTATCTGCATCCGGTCTTGTAACAGCTAAGAAGAAGGGCAAAGTAACAATTACTGTGAAGGCAAAGGATGGCAGCAAGAAAACTGCAAAATGTATTGTAACAGTAAAATAAATATAAGGATTTTGTGAACATGACCGGTATTTCCGGAACATGGGAACAGTAAAAAGCAGGATATCCAATACCTCCGATAAGGAGTGAGGATATCCTGCTTTTGTTATCTTAGGCTTTTGAATCTGTTGGGCATATTGTGCATGAGATCCTTGAGGCGAAATAAATATTCGTGAAAGAAAGGGCAGAGCTATAGAAAACATGCGTAGTCCGTATAAATTAAATAAGCCCTTCTCAAAAGGAAAGGGCTTATCTAATATCTTCAACAACAAAGAAAAAAATTATGAATTAAGAACTGTCTATATAATAACGATAAATTATGAACAAATTATGACCATAAAAACAACGATTTGCAAATTAAAAGTAAGTTTTTTTTGACATATTTTCATACGTTGTGCGTTTTATACAAAAAAATCCATGCGCATTGTTTATCTTGATGAATTCACCGGGCGCATGGATTTTTGATTGTATTTTTGATATACAGGCAATTAATGTAATAAGTGATCGACCGGAAGATATACAGGAAGTCCATCTTTATACTGTAATGAAACCTCACCGATGATCAGAGGACGAAGATAGTCGATCATTTCGTCTGTGACATCATTTCCTGCTTCATTGATCCATTCAACCGGAACGGATTTTGCTTCGTTTGCAATATCAGCAACATCGGCGGATTTGATCACCCACTGATACGGATCGTTTGAGATTCGTTCGATCGCAGCCATGATACCGGTCTTGCCTTCAGCAGCATATTTGACTGCTGCCTGGCCAAGAGAAAAAGATTCTGTAATATCGGTTCTGGATGCAATATGACCGGCACAACGCTGTAATACATTCAGCTCGATGGAACGTACTTTAACACCGATTTCATCACGAACCAGATATTCCAGAGCCTTGCCGGCACCGCTTAACTGTGCATGACCGAATTTGTCTGCAACAGCGGAATCTGAGCTGATGTAGTTGCCGTCAGCATCGTGAATACCCTCCGAAACAGCAACAATAACCGTTTTCTGTTTTGTAAGTTTATCTTTAACATCGGCTAAGAACTGTTCTTTTGAAAATGCAACTTCCGGAAGATAGATCAGATCCGGAGCCTGACTGTAGGTTGTTCTGGCCAGAGCGGAAGATGCAGTCAGCCAGCCGGCATCCCGACCCATAATTTCGATGATGATAACTGCCGGAATCTTATAGATATAAGCATCATGTGCAATCTCTAATACGGTGGAAGCCACATATTTGGCAGCAGAGCCAAAGCCCGGTGTATGGTCGGTTGCAAACAGATCGTTGTCGATCGTCTTTGGTACTCCAATGATCTTAACATCTGACTGGATGGATTTGGCATAGTTGCTGAGCTTTAAAACTGTATCCATGGAGTCATTTCCACCGATATAGAAGAATGCACTGATTCCATATTCTTCAAAACGTTCAAATATCTGCTTATATGGAGCGGGATCCTCGGTATAATCCGGAAGCTTGTAACGACAGGAGCCAAGATACATGGCTGGTGTAAGCTCCAGTGTATTCAACATAGGAAAATGGGAGAGTGCCATCAGTGACATATCCATCATATTATTTTCCAGAACGCCGGTAATACCATGCAAAGAACCATAGATTCTTGTAAAACTACCGGATTTTCGGACTCCATCGATCACACCGGCTAAAGAAGCGTTGATTGCAGCGGTAGGACCGCCGGATTGAGCTACGATACAATTTTCTTTTTTCATTTTTGTCTCTCCATTCTTTTGTTCTATCAATTACTCAGTAGTGCTGTCAGATTTCAGCTAACTGAATGATTCCTTTTTTATAGAGGATATCCGGAACGTAGGACATCTTAGACTTACGAAGTCCGGGAAGTCCGAGATCCTCTTCGCGGTTTACATAGGTATAAGCCTGAAGCTCATGCGTGACAAATGACTGATTGATCATAGGATAGATGCCGTCAATACTGTCATCTGCTTTCTCAAAATGTACGTCAAAGGTATCTGCGGTCAGCGGTTCCCCTAAGGTAAATGCAGACGGGATGTGATTGACGTAGATGATTCCTCCGGTCATCTGAAGTTTTTTCCTGTTTGCAAGAGCTTTCCGGATGATATTATATTCATAAGCATGTTCTTCTGCAAGATCCGGCTGCAGGACATCGTGTTTTTCCACCCAGTATCTGGCGACTGCAAGACAGGCATCGATGTGCTCATCTGTGATCGTATAGTATTCATAATCCGGGTAATTACGCAGAAAGCTGTTGATATGATTCCGTTTGCCATGCAGCTTCTTTCCACGCAGACCGGTCAGCTTTTCTACCGTGTAGATATAGTCAAAATCACCTGGATCCAGAGTATAAGAGAAGTTTTTGCCGTACCAGCCGGAGATGATTTCATACATTTCCAGTGTCGCACAGTGGACACAGGGGGTTACACCCTTTGACTGAAACCAGGCACAGATTTCTTCAAATACGGCTTTTGCATTCTGAAGATAGACAGGATCCTGAAGATCTTTCACAAAATCTTTGCCTTTGCCGAGCGGAAACGTAAAAGAAGAAGGTTTTCCGCCTTCTTCTGATATAAATACAAGCATACCAGAGAGGATTGTATAGGATACATGGTATTCCTCTGCCCATAAGATGGCATTTCCAGGACAGAAACCACAGTCTCTGATACTGGTACCTCTCAGATACGGAGTTAAAATGTCAAGTTGCGATAAAGTTGGTTTTATAAGTTCCATGTATATGTCTTTCTAATTCTTAATTCTTCTACTATATTTTTATTCAGGACTATAGAGCAGGGTTAACAGATTCTTACGACCGTAGGTCATAAGGCCGTCAATGATCGCTTTTTTATTGTCCTCTGAAGTCCTGATCTCAACAAGCTGCAGCAATGCATTTACATAGCTGGTCCAGCGTTCATAGATCTTGCGCTGTGCATCTGTCGATACCGGAGGAAGCGAGGTGACTGGAGCATCGTCATCATCCGAGGATACGCCTGTTATATGGAATACAGGAGAGTCCGGTGTCAGGGCTTCAATTCCGTATGCGATCATATAGAGCTCTTCGGTTCGCACCAGACCGCAGTCATACATTTCCACAACCAGATCATTGATACATTCTTCCAGTTTGTTGAAATGATGTTCGCAGCGGAGACGGGTGATCGCATCGCCATCTTCCATATCCTCTTTGTTATACCAGTAACCCATATCGGCCTCTGTGTCACCTTCCAGTGCCTCTTCATATTTCTTTTTCACAGCAGTTGTCCGGCGGCTTCGTTTGTTTGCCATTTTTTCCTTTGATACCTGGACAGACCAGACAATCAGAGCGATAAATGCAAGAAGAAGTAATATGCCAAAAACAACTGTCAGAATCGATTTGATCATAGTTCATTACCTGCCATATTATTGATTGGATCTGCATAAAATGCAATAAAAAAAATCATACCTACAACACATTATACTACAGAGTGCCATTCCTTTTCAATTCTTCTATTTGAAAAAATGAAGGTAATAACCAAATTTTAGGTCTTGCATGAGTAGTATGCCTATAGTATAATTACGTTAAAGCTGAGATGTACTAAGCTTCTTGCGATTTTGAACCTACATTTGAATAAAAGGGATTCCTATATTGCTGTTTGCGATGTCAGGCCTCTTCAAACGTGGAAGGCAGAGATTCAGTTGCGGTTGCCCACCTAGCATTGGCTAGGACTCAAAATGCAGGAACGCATTTCAGTTTTCAACAAATGATAAAGAGAGCAGCATCTATGATGCTGCTTTTTCTTTCGATATACATGTGCAGCAGAACACATGTATAAATAAATTATGTCACAGGAACTGGAATTTTATGAAAAATTTTTTAAAATTTTTAACCTTTTGTGTGATGATCCTGTTGGTCGTTTTGATCATTTATGCAGGAAAATATGCTATAAAAGAAAAAGAAGAAATACCGGATGAATATAAGCAGACCGATATTTCCATATTATCAAATCTTCGGGATTCAGCAGGTGCCGGTGTTGTAAAAGAGTCGGACAGTCAGGCAGATAAACAGGCACGGGAAGCCATGCAGACCGATCATACAGCGGAGCTTCCTGTTTTGTCGGAGCAGAACATGCCAGATACGATCCGCGTTCTGTTGTCCGATGACGGAAGCTACTGGCAGTCAGAAGTCCGGGTGAGCAGTGATTCGGATCTTCGTGTTATCTGCGGGCAAACAGAAACAAGCTATAAGAAAGGAACGGAGATTGATCTGGCAGAGCTTACCGGGGACGCAGATCCGGTTTTCCTGACGATCATTTCGGAAAAACAGGGAAAACTGACAGTAGAGAGTCTTCATAAATCAGAAGGAGCACCGTCCTATCGGGGAAAGCTGCAGATAAAAAAACAGGAAAATAAATACTGTATTGTAAACGAACTGGCGTTTGAGGAATACCTGTATGCGGTTGTTTCCAGTGAGATGCCTTCCTCATATGAGAAAGAGGCGCTGAAGGCACAGGCGGTATGTGCAAGAAGCTATGCAGTTAGAAGGATCCAGGATGGTGCATTTGAAGAATATGGGGCGGATCTGGATGACACAACTGCCAGTCAGGTATATAACAATGTATTTGAAACAGAGGAAACGATTCATGCAGTACAGGAAACCGAGGGACAGATCCTGACCAATGACGGGGATGTGGTAAATGCATATTTCTTTTCAACCTCCTGTGGAACGACATGCCGGAATGATGACGTCTGGGGTGGAGAGAAGTTAGATTATCTGAATGATCAGTTGGAGATTTATACAGAGGCGGATCGGAAACGGTTAGGAGATGCAACTGTTATGCTCGATCATGGATATTTTCAGATAGGGGATGGCAGATTGTCAACGGAAGAGGTATTCCGTGCATTTATCGATCAGACGGTCTATGTGAACAGTATTGAGAAAGAAGAACCATTTTACCGCTGGCAGGTTACGCTGACGGCAGATCAGATACAGACACTTGCGGGTGCAGATATCACAGATCAGACCGGAGAGATTGAGAAAGTCCGGATCACGAAAAGAGGAAATAGCGGAATTGCCCGGAATATGGTATTATACGGGAAACAGAGTTCTGTTACGATTGAAGGACAGATGGAGATACGTGAACTTCTCTGTTCGCCGGATGTTGTGATCCGGAAACAGGATGGAAGTGAAACATCAGGTTTTGATCTGCTGCCAAGTGCGTATTTTTATATTACGCAGGATAAAGAGGGAAATTATCAATTGCATGGTGGCGGCTTTGGTCACGGAGTCGGCATGAGCCAGAACGGGGCAAATGATCTGGCAGAAGCAGGATATGGATATGAGGAGATCCTGTCTCATTATTATAATGGAACAGAACTTGAGAAATTGAGAGAAACGGGAAATAAAACAAATGAAGAATAAAGTAAACCGGGTGAAAGAAAAAATCGAATGGATCCAGAATCTTACAGTTGTACGGATGGTTCAGGGAGCAATGAGGATCAACAAGGATAATCAGTTGTCTGCGTTTGCGGCACAGGCGGCTTTCTTTCTGTTGCTTTCTTTTTTTCCATTTGCAATGATGCTCCTGATCGGCATTCGTTTTCTTCCGGTAACACAGGCGGAGTTTATAGAACTGGTAGCGGAGATGATACCGGGGAAGATGGCAGAGACACTCAGCTTTATGGTCGATGAAATCTACAGTACGCAGGTTGGAACGACGATGATCGTGTCAGCAGTCGTAGCAGTCTGGTCGGCGGCAAAAGGAACGATGGCGATCGAACGAGGACTCAATTTTATGGATCGGACGAAGGATACCAAGAATTATATATTACGAAGACTGACAAATGCATTATATACGCTGATATTCTGCGTGATGCTGATCGCACTGGTCGGAGTATATGTTCTTGGTAATACGATCATGGAAGATATTCTTGCAAAGACAAACTGGGTGGATTATTCCGAGAAGATCTTCTTTTATTCCAGACTGTTAACTGCGCCGGTGCTGGTATTTGCAGTTATTTTACTGATCTATTGTCGTCTGCCGGATAATCATCTGCGTTTGAAGACAGCAATACCGGGGGCGGTATTCACAACTGTCTGCTGGGTATTGTTATCAGCGGCATTTTCATCCTATCTTACTTATTTTGGAATCAATACTTATATGTACGGCAATCTTGGAGGCATGGTCATCGCAATGCTCTGGCTGTATATCTGTATGTATATCCTGCTTTTGGGAGCAGAGTTAAATCTGTTTTTCCGTGATGAGATCTGGGCTGTATTCCGGAAAATCCACACAGACCTTCATAAAAAAAGAACAAAAAAAGATTAAAATTTTATAAAAAATAGTTGAAAAAACGACAGGAGAGAAATATACTAAGCGTATATGAGACGAGGGGAAATCGTTCAATAAATGGAGGAAAGTTTAATATGAAAAGAAGAACATGGAAGAATTCAGGTTTTTCACTTGTAGAGCTGATCATTGTGATCGCGATCATGGCAATTCTTGCAGGTGTACTCGCACCGGCACTTATCAAATATGTAAAAAAATCCAGACTGCAGGTATATCTTGATACGGCATCAGAGATTGAGAAATCCGTTGTAAATATGGTTGTGGATGCGGAAGAAGATGGCTATGCGATCCGTGCCGTGACCTATAAAGGTTCTACAGAGGATGGTTCCGGTAATGGTACACTGATCTGTGCAAATGGTTCCGGATATGCAGATATGGCCAGTGCCGCCGATAAGGCAAAGTATTTTTCCGAGATGTTCCGTTCGATGGGAATGGGAAGTGTCACCTTATATATGAATGGAGATACACCACTTCAGATCGCATTATCCGAAAATGGCAAGGTAGTTGCATCTGATCCGGCAACAGGAGCAAGTTCACAGATCCTGCTTTCCGATAATCGTGGAGAATTAAAAGCGAAGATCGTTTATTCTGCATCGAAAGGCGAATGGGTGATTGCAGAAAGTTATTGACACATATTAAAAATGTGCTATATTTAAGTATAGTTTTAACCATCTTGACTATAAGCGGATGGAAGAGAAGACGTTGAAGATGCAAAAGATGGGATATGTCTGACAGAGAGATCGGGTCATCGGCTGGAAGCCTGATCGAGCACCATATTTCATTTAATTTCACATCCGAGTTTTATCTCTGAGAATTCTTTAAACGGAAGCGTAGGAGATAACGGGTTATGACCGTTATAACATAGAATGAGTGCTGACAGCGTCGGGAAGACCGGATGTCAGAATCAGGGTGGTATCGCGGTTGCTCCGTCCCTTTGTGGACTGGGGCTTTTTTTGTGTACATCATCGGGCCGGGAGGCAGGAGGGTGTATCCCAAGCAGGAGTATTCCGCATGTTTATTCACAAATATTGAGAAAATATAAATAAGGAGAATGAAAGATGAAAGACAGATTAGAGGCAATCAAAGCAGCAGCACTTGCCAAGATCAATGAAGCAGATGTACTGACATCCTTAAATGATGTAAAAGTTTCTGTACTCGGAAAGAAAGGTGAACTGACCCAGGTATTAAAGGGTATGAAAGATGTAGCACCTGAAGATCGACCAAAGGTTGGACAGATGGTAAATGAAGCAAGACAGGCGATCGAGATAGCCTTAGAGGAAAAATCAAAGAAGATCAATCAGTCACTTCGTGCAGAGAAGATGAAGCGCGAAACGATCGACGTTACCCTTCCGGGAATCAAGAAGATCGATGGACACAGACATCCGAATCAGATCGCTCTTGAAGATCTGGAACGTGTCTTCATCGGTATGGGCTATGAGATCGTAGAAGGACCTGAAGTTGAATATGATAAATATAATTTCGAATTATTAAATATCCCTGCAAATCATCCTGCAAAGGATGAACAGGATACCTTCTATATTACAAAGGATATCCTGCTCCGTACACAGACATCTCCGGTACAGGCAAGAATCATGGAGAAGGGTCACCTTCCGATCCGTATTCTTTCACCGGGACGAGTATTCAGAGCTGATGAAGTAGATGCAACACATTCACCATCCTTCCATCAGGTAGAAGGTCTGGTTATTGATAAGAACATTACGATGGCTGACTTAAAGGGAACTTTACAGCAGTGGGCAAAGGAATTCTTTGGTGAGAACACAAAGGTTAAGTTCCGTCCACATCATTTCCCATTCACAGAGCCATCAGCAGAGATGGATGTAACCTGTTTCAAATGTGGCGGCAAGGGCTGTCGTGTATGTAAGGGCAGCGGCTGGATCGAGATTCTTGGCTGTGGTATGGTTCATCCGAAGGTACTTCATGACTGTGGCATTGATCCGGAGGAATATTCAGGATTTGCATTTGGTATCGGTCTGGAGCGTGTAGCACTGTTAAAATACGAAATCGACGATATGCGTCTTCTTTACGAAAACGATGTACGTTTCTTACAGCAGTTCTAAAAAACAGGAAAAGGAGATAGAAAAATGAATACACCACTTTCATGGATAAAAGTATATGTGCCTGATCTTGACGTAGAGGCACAGGAATTTGTCGATGCAATGACACTTTCCGGTTCACATGTAGAAGGTTTTGAGAAGAAAGACAAGAATCTTGAAAAGATCGTAGTTGGTAAGATCGTTAAGATAGAAAAGCATCCGGATGCTGACAAGCTGGTTGTATGTCAGGTCGATATCGGAGCAGATGAGCTGCTTCAGATCGTAACCGGAGCACCAAATGTAAAAGAAGGAGATCTGGTTCCTACCGTACTTGACGGCGGTAAAGTAGCAGGCGGACACGATGGCGGAGAGCTTCCTGCTGATGGAATCAAGATCAAGAAGGGAAAACTTCGTGGCGTGCCATCTTATGGTATGATGTGTGCGATTGAGGAGCTTGGATCATCCAGAGAGCTGTATCCGGAAGCACCGGAAAACGGTGTCTATGTATTCCCTGCGGAAGCAGATGTAAAGCCGGGTGATGATGCGGTAAAGGCACTGGGACTGGATGATGTTGTTGTAGAATATGAGATCACATCAAATCGTGTAGATTGCTTTTCTATGATCGGTATGGCAAGAGAGGCTGCTGTTACATTTGACAAGCCATTCTACCCACCGGTGATCAAGAAAACAGGAAATGATGAAGATGTAAATAACTATGTATCTGTAGAAGTTCAGGACACAGATCTGTGTAAGCGTTACTGCGCAAGAGTTGTAAAGAACTTAAAGATCGGTCCATCACCAAAATGGATGAGAGAGAGACTTGCTTCACAGGGAATCCGTTCGATCAACAATCTGGTTGATATCACAAACTATGTAATGGAAGAATATGGACAACCAATGCATGCGTATGATCTGTCCACAATTGCAGGAAATAAGATCGTTGTCAGACGCGCAAAGGATGGCGATACATTTGTGACGCTTGATGGTCAGGAAAGAAAGCTGGATAAGGATGTTCTGATGATCTGTGACGGAGAAAAAGAAGTTGGTATCGCAGGTATCATGGGTGGTGAGAACTCCATGGTAACGGATGATATCCAGACCTTATTATTTGAAGCAGCCTGTTTCGATGGAACCAATATCCGTCTGTCATCCAGAAGACTCGGACTTGCAACAGATGCTGCATTCAAGTTTACAAAGGGACTTGATCCAAATCTTGCAGAAGAAGCAATCAACCGTGCATGCCAGCTGATCGAAGAAATGGGTGCAGGTGAAGTTGTTGGCGGTATGGTTGATGTATATCCGGATCCTGTACAGCCTAAGGTGCTTCCGTTTGAGCCTGAAAAGATCAACAAGCTTCTTGGTACCGATATTGATGAAAAGACCATGCTTGATATATTTGGTAAGCTGGAATTAACATATGATGAAGCAGCGAAGACACTTACTGTTCCAACCTTCCGTCAGGATTTAAACTGCATGGCAGATCTGGCAGAAGAAGTTGCCCGTTTCTATGGATATGATAAGATTCCGATGTCACTTCCAAAGGGTGAAGCTACCGTAGGTAAGAAGCCATACAGCCATAGAATCTATGACATTGCAAGAAACATTTTGGAAGGAAACGGATTCTCTGGTGGTATGTGCTATTCATTTGAAAGCCCGAAGGTATTTGACAAATTACTGCTTCCTGCTGATTCCATTTACAGAAAGGCGATTACGATCGCAAATCCGCTGGGTGAGGATTTTAGTATCATGAGAACGGTATCCTTAAACGGTATGCTGACTTCTCTTGCAACAAACTTCAATCGTAAGAATAAGGTTGCACGTCTGTATGAATTCGGAAATGTATATCTCCCAAAGCAACTCCCACTGACAGAGCTTCCGGAAGAACGTATGAAGCTCACGATCGGTATGTACGGCGAGGGTGATTTCTTCAACTTAAAGGGTGTGATCGAGGAGTTATTTGATAACCTTGGTATGAAGAATATCTGTACCTATGTTCCTACAACAGAGCATCCATTCTTACATCCGGGCCGTCAGGCAAATATCGTAAAGGACGATACCGTTGTTGGTTACCTCGGTCAGCTTCATCCGGAAGCATGCGATAACTATAACTTAAAGGGTGAGGTATATGTAGCAGTTCTCGATATGCCAAATGTCGTAGCGCTGTCATCCTTCGATATCAAGTATGAAGGCATCGCAAAGTTCCCTGGAAGTACCAGAGACTTAAGTATGGTTATGGACAAGAGCATCTTTGTCGGTCAGGTAGAAGAACTGATCAAGAAGTGTGGCGGCAAGCTGCTTGAAAGCTATAAGCTCTTTGATGTATATGAAGGCGAGCAGATCGCAGCCGGTAAGAAGTCTGTTGCTTACACGATGACTTTCCGTGCAAAAGACAGAACCTTAGAGGCCGGTGAAGTCGATAAGATCATTGAGAAGCTCGTAAAAGAATTAGGAAAGCTGGGTATCGAACTCAGAGCTTAATTTACAGGTTGGAATAATTCTGGTATTATGAACCGGAGAATATTTGTTATACAGGTATTCTCCGGTTTGGTATATCAGACTGTGCAGACGTTTTTGGTTGCAGGGATAAGAAGGAGAGAAGATGGGAAAAAGACGATTACGAATGATGGCGGTAGCTATGGCTTTGGTCGTTGGCGGCAGGGCAGTCCGGAGCAGGCTTTGTCAGTGGTATGGGATCTGTGACGAAGGTCTGTGCAGAGACGGAAGATACAACGGAGCAGGAATATATAACAGCAGATGGCTGTTATACATATAAAATCCTGGATGCGGAGAAAAAGACTGCAGCCCTTACGAAAGTGGATAAAACAAAGTTGTCTGTTACAGAAGTGGATTCGCAGAATATCCTTACGATTCCGTCAAAGGTGGATGATGAATATACAGTAACGGAATTAGGCGACAATTTGTTTTGCATGGTATATGAAGTTGGACCGGTTGATAGTCAGACAGAGGATGCAGATAGTAATCAGACCGGTGAAACGGACAGTGATCAGACAGATGATACGGATGGTGACCAGACCGAGGATAAAAAAATAACCACATAGAGAAGGTCGTTTATCCTGTTCTGTCAGGAAAGAAGACAGATCATGGATAATGAAGTGGTGTTTGCCGTCGATGCTACCTACCAGAAAGCATAGTATGATGCCAGTGCCAAACGGCTGCTTGGACAGAAGATCATGCTGGCGCATATACTGATAAGAGTAGTAGACGAATTTAAAGGCATGGATGCAGAAACGGTCGCTTCACTGATCGAGGGGGAACGCTATTGTCACAGACAATGACGGCAGAACAAAAGTTGAAGCTTATGAAAAAGGGTGTCAGGTACAGATAAAATTTGTTTATTTGTATCTGGCATTTGTTTTGTTATCTGTTACCTGCTTTATTCTTTGTTTTTCTTCCTTGCATTTAGACATAAAACGTGGCATTATCATAGTTGAGTTTTAAGGAGGATAAGAAAATGCAGTTATCAGATTTTTACTATGATCTGCCTCAGGAGTTGATCGCACAGGATCCACTCTTAAAGCGTGATAATTCGAGATTAATGGTTTTAAACAGAGAAGAAGGAACCATCGAACATAAACATTTTTATGATGTAATATCATATCTGAAAGAAGGCGACTGTCTGGTTATTAATGATACAAAGGTGATTCCTGCCAGACTGATCGGCGAGAAAGAAGGCACAGGAGCGGCTATCGAGGTGCTGTTATTGAAGCGTCTGGATGACTGTACCTGGGAGACACTTGTAAAACCGGGAAAGAAAGCCAGAGTTGGTGCAAGGATCATTTTCGGCGGTGGTAAACTGGTTGGTGAAGTCATTGATATTGTGGAAGAAGGAAATCGTATCGTCCGGTTTGAATATGAGGGAATCTTTGAGGAGATTTTGGATGAACTTGGACAAATGCCGCTTCCGCCATATATCACACATAAACTGGAAGATAAGAACCGTTATCAGACGGTCTATGCAGAGCATGAAGGTTCTGCGGCAGCACCGACAGCCGGACTTCATTTCACAAAGGAACTTTTAGAGGAGATCAAGGCAAAAGGCATCAAGATCGCACATGTAACACTTCATGTTGGACTAGGAACATTCCGTCCGGTAAAAGAGGATAACATTCTGGATCATCATATGCATTCGGAATTCTATGTGATCGATGAGAAAGCAGCAGAGACGATCAATGAAACAAAGAAAAATGGCGGTCGTATCATTGCAGTCGGAACGACTAGTACGAGAACACTGGAAACAGTAGCCGATGAGAACGGCATGCTTCGGGCTTGCAGTGGCTGGACAGATATCTTCATCTATCCGGGTTATAAGTTCAAAGCCATCGATGGACTGATCACGAACTTCCATCTGCCGGAATCCACGTTGTTGATGTTGGTATCAGCCCTTTACAACCGCGAGAAGATTCTCGAAGCCTATAAGGTAGCCGTGGAAGAACGCTATCGCTTCTTCTCCTTCGGCGATGCCATGTTGATTCTGTAGGACAAAGACTCCACCGTATATTTTATGGAAATATGCTTTGATGCCGGTTTTCAGGATCTTGATATAAATAAATGACAATACCAGTGGTATAGTAAGATTCGTTTCATTTTCTATTCGGTTCGCACGCTGATTTGTCAGCAGTCGCCCAAACTCACCCTTACGGGTTCAGACAAGGGCTTGGTGCTGACAGCTAGTGCAAACCTCATGACGAAAATTACACGAACATCTTCTATTACCACTGGTATTGTCGTTTATTTATAAATAGATGTTAGTGAAATCGGCATCAAAGCAGAAAATCTATTTTATGTGGCGGAGCCTTTTTCCTCATTGCTTTGAAAAGATTGGACGCTGGGATGAGTTAAATTGATATTTTATATAAGGGGAATTACATTAAAAATCCTGCTGGCCTGCTATGTACAAAAGACGTAAGCAAAGTTTTCGTTAGGAGGTTTGCACGAATTGTCAGCACCAAGCCCATGTTTGAACCCGTAAGGGTGAGTTTGGGCGACTGCTGACTAATAAATGTGCGAACCGAATAGAAAACGTGCTTGTCTTTTGACATAGCAGGGCAGCAGGATTTTTTTGTAATTCCCTATCAGAAATGTTGATACATTCATCCCAGCGCCCGAGGCTTATTTATCTCAGCCCGGCGAGATCCTGATAGAAGGTCGGGTAGGAGATGTTTACGCAGTCGCTGCCCAGGATCTCGGTGTCACCGTCAGCATTAAGCCCGGCAATGGCAAAGCTCATGGCGATGCGGTGGTCGAGGTGGCTGTCGATGACAGCACCGTGAAGCGGCTTGCCGCCATGGATGATCATGCCATCATCGGTAGCAGTAATATCTGCTCCCATAGCGGAAAGGTTCTTCACCATAACATCGATCCGGTTTGATTCCTTCACCTTCAGTTCCTGTGCATCTTTGATAATGGTTTGTCCCTTTGCAAAGCATGCCATGATGGCGATGATCGGAATCTCGTCGATCAGCTTCGGAATCAGGGAGCCTTCGATCACACAGCCTTTTAAATCTGAGGTCTGTACTGTGATGTCTGCAGCAGGTTCGCCCGGCTGATCCAGTCGGTCGTAGGTGATCGTACCGCCCATCATTTTTACAACTTCTAATATTCCATCACGGGTATTGTTGATACCCACATTCTTGATCGTGATACAGGAATCCGGTGTGATAAGTCCGGCTGCGATAAAGTAAGCCGCCGAGGAGATGTCTCCCGGGATCATGATCTTCTGACCGTATAATTTATCCGCAGGTTTTACAGTTGCGGTTGTGCCGGAGGTCTTGATATCGACACCGAAAGCATCAAACATCAGCTCCGTATGATTTCTGGATACATATGGTTCGGTTACACTGGTTTCGCCGTCGGCATACAGACCGGCAAGAAGAATACAAGATTTGACTTGTGCCGAAGCAACCGGTGAATTATAGTGGATGCCGTGTAATGGCTTTCCGGTGATCAGAAGCGGCGCACAGTCGTTTCCGTTTTCGCTCACGATATCAGCACCCATCAGAGAAAGCGGGGTCATGATCCGTTTCATCGGACGGCGGCAGATCGATGCATCACCGATCACGCGGCTCTTGAAATTCTGTGCCGCAAGAATTCCGGACATCAGTCTGGTAGTTGTTCCGCTGTTGCCAACATCGAGCGTTTCTTTCGGAGCCTGCAAACCATGAAGCCCTTTACCGTGAATGATAACGGTATCCCCATTGTGGTCGATCGTTACACCCATTTCGCGGAAGCAGTTCATAGAAGAAATGCAGTCTGCACCGTTTAAGAATCCATGTACTTCAGTTATACCATCTGCCAGTGATCCAAGCATGATCGAACGGTGGGAGATGGATTTATCTCCGGGGATCGTAAGGACCCCTTTTAATCCTGTTCTTCTGGAAAATATCATAATGTATTACCTGTCTGGACGCGATATCGTCCATTTCCTTTTTATGTTGTCTTATCTGTTATATAAGCGGTATCCGGCATCTGCAAGAAGGTCAAATGCTTTCCGGCATGCATCCGTATCGTAGAAGGATAAACGTAGAACGCCTTCCTCGTCTTCACGATTATGGGAGATTCCGAAGTTCTTCAGATTGATGCCTGCATCAGCAAGCAGTACCGTAACCTTTGCCAGAGCACCCGGTTCATCCGGGATATCGACAAAGAGTTCATATTGCATACGGATAACACCGCTTGTATTGTTCGGGATGGAATCCCGGTATTCTCTGGATGACTCAAAGAAAGCATTGATGTCCTTTGCGTCATTTCTTTCAATATCATAAATCATTTTATTTAGAAGCTCAATATATTCCTTCAATCCATTCACGATGTTCTTCGGATTGCTGAGGAGAATGTGCTCCCAAACCACCGGATTTGAGGATGCGATTCGTGTGATATCTTTAAAACCTCCGGCTGCCAGAGATTTAAAGATTCCGTCCGGAGAATCGGCATGTCGTACCAGATTGACCAGAGACGCTGCGATCACATGCGGTACATGGCTGATATAGGAAGTGATCTTATCGTGTTCATCCGGGGAATACCGGATCGGGATAGCACCCAGATCGCCGATAAATGTCATAAATTCCTCCACGCGGTCTGACGGAGCATCCGGAGATGGAGTAATGAAATAATAAGCATTCTCAATCAGACGGTCGGTTGCTGCATCGTAGCCGGATCGTTCCGATCCGACCATTGGATGACCACCGATGAAATGAGAACCAAGTCCCAGTTCCTTTACAGCATCGTAGATATCGGATTTGACACTGCCGACATCAGACAGGATACAGGAATCAGAGATCAGTGGTTTTAAAGTTTTCAGATATTCTATATTATAATGAACCGGCGCACACAGAAAGATATAATCACAGTCTGCGATGTCACTGATATTTGTTGTATAATGACCTAAGGTGCCATCCTCCTGCGCTTCTTTTAAGGTTGCGGTGTTGACATCATAGCCGATGATCGTATAGTTTGGGAAAATACGGTGAATAGATTTTGCCACCGATCCACCGATCAGCCCAAGACCGATAAAACCAATTTTAAATGCATTCATAGCTGTTTCTCCTTTTTAGGGTTTAACGCGTTAAAGCGTGTAACAACATTATATACACATAAAATCAAAATAGCAAGAAAAACTAAAAAGGTGTACAATAGAAATCAAAGTAAAAAGACAGGAGAACAGAGCATATGGAAGAAAGAAAAACAGAAGTTGATCTCATATCAGAAAAGCCGGAACAGACAGGCTTGTTAAAATATATGTTAGAAAAAGGAATTACCCAATTCCATGTTGTAAAGCATGGAGAAGAATATCTGAAAGAACACGGATTTTCTGAACTGCGTTTAGAAGATAAATGGAAGCTTCAGGCAGGAGCAGATTATTATGTCAGACCATACAGTTCTGTAATGATCGCATTTCATCTGCCAGAGCAGCTGCAGCATATCCGGATAGCAACCAGTCATACGGATTTTCCAATGCTGAAGTTAAAGCCGTCAGCCGATATGGAAAAGGGCGGTTATCATATGTTGAATATAGAGACGTATGGCGGACTGTTAATGAAGACATGGTTTGACCGCCCGTTGGGACTTGCCGGCAAGGTAGTGGTAAAAGGCAGCGATGCATTTCATCCGGAGGTACGATTATATGATTCCGAGAAGCCGGTTGCAATTATACCGAGTCTTGCGCTGCATCTGAAACGTGGAGACGCAGAGACAAAATTAGATCCGCAGAAAGAACTGATCCCGGTATTTGGGCTTTGGAAGAAGGATGAACCGCATAGCTTTTTAGATGAGGTTGCAGAAATGCTTCAGATCGATAAGGCGGACATATTAGACTATGATCTGTATTTATATAATTGCGATTCCTGCCAAATGATCGGAGACAGTGGCGTATTTACATCACCGAGAATTGATAATGTATCTTCCGTTAGTGCGATTTTGGAATCTTTGGTGCGAACCGGAAACAAGTGGAAAGAAGAAAAAGGTAAGGGAACAGAAGCTGCATTGGCAGATGAAAAAATATCGGAAGCAGATGGATCTGATATGAATCTCGACATCGGAGTATTTTTCGATAACGAGGAGATCGGGAGTTTGTCCAAACAGGGAGCAGATTCCGGACTGCTTCGGATGATAACGGAACGTATCTTAAAAGACAGCGGAGAGAGCCGTACCATACAGGAGCTGCTTCCGGAGATATTTTTGATCTCTCTTGATGTGGCACATGGAACACATCCGAATTATCAGGAGAAATCCGATCCGGTCAACCGGGTACTGCTTGGAAATGGGGTTGTCTTAAAGAGCAGCGCGTCTCAGCGATATGTGACAGACAGCGAGGCTGCTGCAGTGATTCAGGTGCTCTGTGAGGATGAAGGGATTCCGTTTCAGCGTACGGTCAATAAGACAGGAATGCCGGGTGGAACTACGCTGGGTCCGCTCGTTTCATCCTATCTTCCGGTAAAGGCAGTCGATATGGGAATGCCGGTACTCGCTATGCATTCAGCATGTGAAATGGCACATTTGTCAGACTATGAGTCGATGAAACGGCTCCTTATCGCTTTTTGGTTGAAATAGAGCCATATTTATGCGATAATAGACATTAGGTGTATAGAAATATGGACGGAGGTTACTTATGAAGAAGGTTTACAGAACAATACTTATATGTATGATGATCATTCTTTCAGCATTTGTACTTGCAGCCTGTGGGAAAAAGGATGCAGGAAAAAAGACGACTACCGAGAGTTCAACAGAAGCTTCTGAAGATGTAGCATCCACAGAGGATACAACAGAAGCGACGACGGAAGCACAGGTGGATGAAGAAGGATTCACGATCGTAAATGACAAGGTGACGACGACTGATTATGTAAATGTCAGAACAGCACCATCGACAGACGGAGATCCTGCGATGCAGCTTGCAGATGGTGTAGAGCTTGACCGGATCGGTTATAACGATGAGTGGAGCAAGGTATCGATCAAGGGTGAGACCTATTATGTTTATTCGAAATTTGTAAAGGCAGAAGGAGCAGCATCCAGTGGTGATGACAGCAGCACAGAAGAATCAACACAGGAGACAAGCAATGTTGGCGAAGGCAAGCTGATCTGTATTGATGCAGGTCATCAGGCAACGCCGAATACGGATACAGAGCCGGTAGGTCCCGGTGCGGAAGATAAGAAAGCAAAAGTCTCAGCCGGTAATACAGGTGTTACAACCGGTACAGAGGAATATGAACTGAATCTTGAGGTAGCGTTAAAGCTTCAGAGTGCATTAGAGGCAAGAGGCTATACTGTGAAGATGATCCGTACATCCAATGATGTCGATATCAGTAACGCTGCAAGAGCAGAACTTGCAAACAGTGATAAGGCAGATGCATTTATAAGAATCCATGCAAATGGTTCTACAGATACAAATGCGAGCGGTGTTATGACAGTATGCCAGACTAAGGATAATCCATACAATGCAGATATCTATGATTCCTGTAAACGGTTGTCTGCCAATGTATTAAGCGGAATGGCAGCAGCAACAGGGGCAAACAGCGAAGGTGTCTGGGAGACAGATTCCATGAGTGGAATTAACTGGTGTAAGGTTCCGGTTACGATCGTTGAGATCGGTTATATGACAAATTCAGAAGAAGACCAGAAGCTTGTAACATCAGATTATCAGAATCTGCTTGCAAAAGGAATTGCAGATGGTATAGATGCATATTTTGCAGGTGAGTGATCTGTAACAGATAATGAGATGATTTTTCGAAGACATTGAGTGAGTTATACTTGCGATATATGTAAGAAGATACAAAAGATATTTATAAAAATACAGGAGGACAAGACATGGAAGCATTAGAATGTATTAAGACAAGAAGATCGGTAAGAAAATTCAAAGAGGATATCATTCCGGATGAAGTGATCCGTGAGTTAGTAGAACTCGCATCCTATTCACCATCCTGGAAGAATACACAGACAATCCGTTACATCAGTGTTTCTGATCCGGAGAAGATCAAGAAGATCGCAGAAGAGGGTGTAATGGGATTCGCATTAAATGAGAAGACAGTTTCCAGAGCACATCAGTTGATGGTTGTGACACAGAAGAACGGTATTTGTGGATATGAGAGAGATGGAAGCTTCAGTACAAGCAAAGGTGCCGGATGGGAGATGTTCGATGCCGGTATCGCAGCCCAGACATTCTGTCTTGCAGCACATGAGAAGGGAATCGGAACGGTTATCCTTGGAGTATTTGATGATAAGAAGGTTGGAGAGATCGTAGGTGTGCCGGAAGGTCAGACAGTTGCCACCGTTATTGCAATGGGATATCCGGTATTTGCACCGGAGATGCCACCAAGAAAATCAGTTGATGATCTATTAACGATCCAGTAAGAGCTATTTTATTCATTATATAATGAATACTGACAGAAGATAGATTTGGAAGAAACAAAAGTCTGTCGGAATAGCCAACAAAACGAATAGTGTCTCGAAAGAGAAAAAATATACTGCACTTTAGTATAGATGATATGGTCTGCTAAGGTGCAGTTTTGTTGTAGAAGGTGATTTTTTCATGGTTTTGACAAAAGCAGATACATTAGATTATTTGAAAAACAGAATAACAAAATCGAGAATAGAAGACCTTATGATCGTAACCGGGAAAATGTATGGTGAGAACCGGAAACAGATCCTTGCCGATATTCAATCACAGTTTAAAGGACAGACGATTGTTGTTCGAAGCTCCTGTTCCAATGAAGATTCCTCCGAGACATCAAATGCGGGTCATTATGACAGTATATTGGATGTCGACGCTGATGATCGCGATGCTGTATGTCATGCGGTTGAGACAGTATTTGATTCTTATAAAAAAGATCTGCCAGATATCAGGAATGAACAGGTGTTGATCCAGACGCAGACGAAATCTATCATCAGCAGCGGAGTTATTTTCTCCAGAGAGATCAAATCAGGAAGATTGTATTATGCAATCTCATATGATGAAGATTCGACCGATGCGGTAACCAGTGGAAGCGGAGGAAAGACGATCTATATTGCAAGGACAGCAGAGAGTTCATCTCTCCCGGAGCGCTGGGGTGTTCTGATCACAGCCATGAGGGAATTAGAAGACATCTTTCCGGAGTATCCGCTCGATGTGGAATTTGCAGTTGGAGCAGATCTGACAGTTACGATCTTTCAGGTGCGTCCGCTTGCGGCCTGTATTAAGAAACTGCAAAAGCCGTCTGACTACAAAGAAGACAGAGCAAAGAATGATCGTATATTTGGAGAATTGATAAACAAGATAAAACAGCAATATCAAAAACTCAGTGATCTGTTGTATGAGAAACAGGCAATCTTATCCGATATGGCATTCTGGAATCCTGCTGAGATCATAGGAGTGAATCCGCATCCGCTTGATTTCTCCCTTTACAGAGAGATCATAACGAAGGCTGCCTGGAATCAGGGACTTACCACGATCGGATATCGTGTGGTGGACGGAGATCTGATGTACAGGGTCGGAAATAAACCATATATATCATTGCGGAAGTCATTTCTGTGCCTGATGCCTGCGGATTTAGATGAGGACATGGTGAAAAAACTTTTGGCATTTTATGACCGGAAGATATTATCGGATATAACGGCACATGATAAAATAGAATTTGAAATCGTATTTTCCAATTATGATTTTACAACGGAGGATCGGTTGCAGGAATTATTAGAATATGAATTCACGAAAGGCGAGATTCAGGATTTGTCAAATAGCCTGTTTCGTCTGACGGATCGTGCAATCTGTAATTTCAGGCAGAACCGGATGCAGGATATCCGTTCCTTAAACGGACTGAAGGTGCATCGGGAAAATATCAGGAATAACTGGCTGATGGCAGCAAAGGATGTGAATACTTCCATCCGTTATTTTATAGAATTGATTGAGAGTATCAAACAGTACGGAACACCGAAATTTGCAAGACAGGCAAGACTTGCATTTATCTCAAAGGCTCTTTGCAGGTCACTTAGTGCAAAGGGATATTTTACGAGCCGTGAGATTGATGACTTTATGATGTCAATCTACACAGTGGCATCGGAGTACGATTCGGATTTTCAGGATTTTGCAGAAGGACGGATTACCAGAGCTGCATTTGATGAGAAATACGGGCATCTTCGTTCCGGCACTTACGATATCACCTGTGAGACATATGAGGAACGGGATTTTGACAGCTCCAAGGCAAGCGAGACAGCAAAGAAGCAGAGACAGAGAATTGAGCGGTTAAAGCATACGCCATTAGATCCGGAGAAGGTAGAACAGGCACTTTCCGATATCGGCTTTGGTGTTGATGCAAAGAAATTTGTGGAATTCTTAAAGGATTCCATGGAAGAACGGGAATATTTTAAATTTGAATTTACGAAATCCTTAAGTCTGGCAATCGATATTCTGATCAATATTGGAGAAATGTTGAATTTTTCAAAAGAAGATATGGCATATCTCACAGTAGATGATATAATTGCAGTGTATCATAAACCAGAAACGGAGATCCGAAGGATATGGGAACAGGTGATCGCAGAGAACCGAAAGGCATATACAGATGCTTCCGATATGATTCTGCCGGATGTGATCTGTAATAAGCAGCAGTTGGAATATATCGAGATGGTAGAGGCGAGACCGAATTTTATCACCTCGGAGATCGTGACCGGAGCAGTTGTCGTATTGGAGGATGAGGAATCGAAGCGTGACGATGCCGGAGCGGTTGATGTTGCAGATAAGATCGTAGTGATCCCGAAAGCAGATCCCGGCTATGACTGGATCTTTGCAAAAGGAATCCGGGGCTTTATTACGAAGTATGGTGGTGTTGCATCCCATATGGCGATCCGATGTGCGGAATTCAATATTCCGGCGGCTATTGGATGTGGCGACGTTATTTATAATTATGTAACAGGACTTGACAAACTGACACTTGATTGTAAAAATGGAAAGATACTGAAGGAGGAATAGGCGTATGCTTCACGCACTGATAACACAACGCGAAGGTCAGAATATGTATGGAAAATCCACGGATGTTCTGGAAGCTGCCTATACGGAATTTTATGAAAGCATGGGAATAAGACTTCATCCGGTGTCGAATTTCACCAGAGATTTTGAAGCCTTATTTGAAGATCCGATTGACGTACTGATCGTAACGGGTGGCGGTACGCTTCACCCGAAATATTATGTAGAACCGCATAAGGCAGAGCTGCAGCCGCATCGGGATGTGATGGAGGAACGGCTCATTATGTACTGTGTGGAGAATGAGATACCGATCATCGGGGTATGCAGAGGTATGCAGCATCTGAATGCTCTTTTTGGTGGAAAGATTTCATATTCTGCACCGTTTGTGGTACCAAGACCGCGAGGTGTTGACCATATGGCAAAAATATGTAATTCGGATCGATATATAAAGATAAATAATTTTCACAGTGATTGTGTATATCTGGAAAACCTTTCAACAATGTTTTATCCGTTGGTTGTAGATGAAGAAAATGGATCGGTTGAGGCATTTGTGTCACCAACCATGAGTATTCTTGCGTTTCAGTGGCACCCGGAGCGGTATTTTGAAAGTGAAGAAGGAAGGCTTTTCAGCAGACATCTGATCCAGGATTTCTTAGGTATTCCAAGAGATGATAAGAAACCGGATCTATAAATAAAATCCTATAAAGCCATAGTTGGAGGAAGCAATAGACATGGAAAAAGGAAAAGCAAAACAACTGCTTGATAAGATGCAGGTATTGATTGAGGACGGACAGAATGTTCCATTTGCAGCAGGGAAGGTTCTTGTAAATAAAGAAGAAATGCTGGAAATGATAGAAGATCTGAAAAAGACGATAGATATAGAATTAAAAGCGTATCATGAGATCACGGATAAGCGTGGCAAGATCATAAAGGATGCGAATAAAGAAGCCGAGGACATTATCGTAGAGGCAGAAGAATCTGCAAGCCGGATCCGAATGAGCAAGCCGAATCCGCTCTATGTCCAGAGGCAGGTAAAGGATCTGAACAAGAAAGATAAGATGGCACTTCGGACAGCGAATGAGATCTATGCGGCATCGATCATTTATACGAATGAGATGCTTATGGAGATCAATGAATCGGTACGTCAGGCATATAATATGATCAGCGAGGAAACCGACCGTGTGCTGGATTCCCTCAGACAGAAATCCGATGTCATTGAGCAGAATAAGCGAGAGCTGATGGATGGACTTCTGGATATGAAAAAGCAGGAACGGTATGCCGATATCTTAGAGATCAGCCAGCTCCTTGCAAATGAACTGTACTATGAGAAGAACCGGTTTGAGGAAGAAGAACAGAAGACGAAGAAGCAGGCAGAAGAAAATGAGATGGTTCAGTGGGAATTTGATTTTGAGGATAAGAAGGAAGATCCGATCAAGGTAAAACCATCCAGACAGCCGGTGAAGCTTCATGATGATATTTTGCATGATGAGGTTGTTGATTCAGCATTTGAGATTGCAGATGAATTAAAGGAAGAAAAGAAAAAGTCATTATTTGAGGATCGGACACCTGTGCCGTTAGAGGAATCAATTACGGATGCAGGGGTTGCAGGAAAGGCAGCAGAAGGCTCTTCTAAGAAAATTCCGGAGTTTCGGATTGGGGGAAACATCCATAAGAGCCTTGACGATGAACTTTAAAGCCACCTAAGAACAGAAGCGTGATACTTTACATTTAATTCATGATTCAGGCGTTGCGGAGCGTACGCCTGTTATGATATTATGGGTTCGTGAGCACGAAAAAACAAGAAACCATAAAGTGTAAATATATACAGGAGGTAATTATTTATGGGGATTTTAAAGAGATTTAAAGACATTATGTCAGCAAACATCAACGCTATGCTTGATAAGGCAGAGGATCCGGAGAAGATGATCGACCAGTATCTCAGAGACTTACAGGAAGATCTTAGAAACGTAAAATCAGAGACAGCAACCGTTATGGCAGATGAGACCAGATGCAAACGTGCATTGGATGACTGCGATGCAGATATTGCCAAGATGCAGAACTATGCAGAGAAGGCACTCCTTGCAGGAAACGAAGCAGATGCCATGAAGTTCTTAGAGAAGAAGAATCAGTTATCAACCAAGAGAACTTCGTTACAGCAGTCTTATGATATGGCAGCAGGAAATGCGGCTAAGATGAAAGAGATGCATGATAAGCTGACGAAGGATATCATGGATCTGAACGCAAGAAAAGATGCGATCAAGGCTAAGGTTCAGGTTGCAAAGACGCAGGAGAAGATGAATAAGATGATGGGAAGCGTAACGGATACAGCCGGAACGATCTCAGCATTTGACAGAATGGAAGCAAAGGCTGATGCAATGCTTGACAAGGCAAATGCTATGGCAGAATTAAATGCCAGCGGTAAGGATGAGACAGATGATCTGATGAGCAAATACGATGCAGAACCATCATCAGCAGTTTCAGACGAACTTGCAGCATTAAAGGCAAAGATGGGACTTTCATAGGAGGAAACAGATGGGATTATTTTCAAATCAGTTTGCCAATGTAGTTGAGTGGGAAGAATACAGAGATGACTTGCTCTTCTGGAAATGGACAAATCGAGAGATAAAGAAAGATTCCAGACTTATCATTAAACCGGGACAGGATGCAATCTTCCTGTATAACGGTGCGGTAGAAGGTATCTTCACAGAATCAGGAAGTTATACGATTGATTCGGATATCATTCCATTCCTTTCTACATTAAAGGGATTTAAGTTTGGTTTCAACTCAGGACTTCGTGCAGAGGTTCTGTTCATCAATACGAAAGAGTTTACCTGTAACTGGGGAACCAGTTCACCGATCCGTTTACAGGCTCCGGGACTTCCGGGCGGACTTCCGGTACGGTCAAATGGTAAGTTTTCATTCAAGATCGATGATTACAATGTGTTGATCGAGAGAATCGCCGGGGTAAAGGCAATCTTTACAGTGGATGATGTCAGAGACCGTATTAAGGGAATCTTAGATGGACTGTTGATCAAATGGATCACAAAGGTCGGCGGTGACGTATTCAATCTGATGGCAAATGCAACGGATATTGCGAAGGGTATTTTAGAAGATCTGGATATGGAACTGATCAAGATCGGTCTGACCATGACAGATTTCAGAATCAGCGAATTTACATATCCTGAGAATATATCAAAACGTGCAGATCAGGCTGCTGAGTATACGATGCTTGGTGACATGGGACGGTTCCAGCAGGTGAAGATGGTAGATGCACTTGCAAATTCCAACGGAAAAGGTGGAGCCAATATGGCAGATGTTGCCAGCGGTATGATGGGAATGCAGATGGGTATGATGATGGCAAATCAGATGACCGGTAATCTGCAGAACAACATGAACGGACAGATGAATCAGCAGGCAGCTCCAACCGGAAATGGTACGGCTCCTAAGTTCTGCCCGAACTGCGGAACCCCTACAAATGGAGCAAAGTTCTGTGGTAACTGCGGAACAAAGCTGATATAAAGGAGTACAAAAGCGATGGCTGGATTAAATGACATGCAGGATTTGGCATGCAGACATGTCGATGGACCGCTTCTGATACTGGCAGGTGCCGGATCAGGAAAGACCAGAGTAATCACCCACCGGGTAGCGTATCTGATGGATGAGATCGGAGTGAATCCATATAATATCCTTGCGATAACATTTACAAATAAAGCCGCAGCCGAAATGAGAGACAGAGTAAATAACATTGTTGGAGAGGGTGCTGAACGAGTATGGGTCAGCACCTTTCATTCGTTATGTGTACGGATTCTGCGACGGTTTTCAGACAGGCTCGGTTATGCAACAAATTTTAATATCTATGATTCGGATGACCAGAAATCTGCGGTCAAGAATATTCTGAAGGAATTGAAGATCGATCCGAAGAAGTATCCGGAGAAGATGTTCCTGGCAGAGATATCAAATGCAAAGGAACGGTATATTTCACCGGATCAGTATGCGAAGATGAATGCGACAGATTTTGTGAAGACACAGACGGCAACCGTATATTCCGAGTATATGAAGCGACTCCGTAAATTCAATGCATTTGATTTTGATGATCTGATCTACAAGGTGGTTGAGCTGTTTGAACATAATCCGGATGTACTGGAATTATATCAGGACAGATTTCGTTATATTATGGTGGACGAGTATCAGGATACAAACCACATACAGTTTCTGATGGTGAAGCAGCTTGCTTCCAAATACAGAAACCTTTGTGTCGTTGGTGATGATGACCAGTCAATCTACAAATTCCGTGGTGCCAATATTACGAATATTTTGAATTTTGAAAAGGAATATCCGGATGCGAAGGTCGTGAAGCTGGAACAGAATTATCGTTCCTGTGGAAATATTCTGGCGGCTGCAAATGCGGTGATCAAGCATAACGAAGGAAGAAAGGATAAAGCCCTCTGGACAGATCAGGGAGATGGCGAGAAGCTTGTATTTAATCAGAGTGAGGATGAATACATGGAGGCGGATCGTGTTGTAAATGAGATCATCCGTCTGACAGCAAATGGTGCACAGTATAAAGACATTGCTTTACTATATCGTACGAATGCACAGTCTCGTATCCTTGGTGAGAAGCTGGTTATGCGAGGAATACCACATCGGGTCTACGGTGGTCAGAATTTCTATGAACGAAAAGAAATTAAAGATATAATGGCATATCTGAAGGTTGTAAATAACTCTACAGACGATACCTATCTCAGACGAATCATCAATGTACCAAAGCGTGGAATCGGTGATGCTACCGTTGATAAGGTGGCCGCATTTGCCGCTGCAAATGATATGACACTGATGGAAGCCATGCAGATCATAGAGCAAGTTCCGGGATTACAGCGTTCGGTTGCAAAAATTTCCGGCTTTGTGGAATTGATCGATGGATTTCGGGGGATAATAGAGGAGCAGGAACCACTCAGTACATTATTTGACCGTATTCTGGAGGATACCGGATATGAAGATGAACTGATAGCGGAGCACACGGATGAATCGATGGCTAGACTTGAGAATATCGATGAGTTAAGAAACCGTGTGGTTCAGTTTGAAACCGATTATGAGGAAGCAACACTGGCAGATTTTCTGGAGGATATCGCGCTGGTTTCGGAGACCGATAAAATGTCCGATGATGATAATATGGTTAAATTAATGACGATCCATGGTTCAAAGGGACTGGAGTTCCCATATGTATTCTTATGTGGCATGGAAGAACGAATCTTCCCAAGTGCGATGGCGATCAATTCGGATGATGAAGATGCGCTGGAAGAAGAACGCAGACTTTGCTATGTAGGAATTACAAGAGCGATGAAGAAGCTATATCTGTCCTGTGCAAGAAACCGTATGCTGCATGGAAGTAGAAACTGCAATGACATCTCCAGATTTATTAAAGAGATTCCGCCGCTGCTGTTCCAGGATTCCGGTGATATTACAAGGCATGTAAAACGGATGGAAGAACGGCAGTTTGCAGACACCGGATATACCGGAAATAGGTATGGTAGCAGCGGGCAGTCAGGATATGGAAAAGGCTCATATCATGGAAGATCGTCGCAAACGGGTTCCGGATATTCTTCATCGAATCCATACAGCAGCTACAGTAAGGCAAAGAAAGAGCCGATCAGTATAATACCATCGACCAAACCATCATTTGGCAAAGAATTTACCGTGAACCGGGAACTGGTTCTCGACTATGGAGAAGGTGATCGGGTGCGTCATATGAAATTTGGAAATGGAACTGTAACGCAGCTTGTAAAGGGCGGCAGAGATTATGAGGTGACGGTAGATTTTGATCGTGGCGGTACAAGAAAAATGTTTGCTTCCTTTGCAAAATTAAAGCGTTTGGAAGAATAAAGAAATTATAATAATTCCAAGATAATATAGAAATAGAAAAAAGAGTATGCTATAATGACGGCATACAGAAACTAAATGAAAGGGTGGTAGTTTATAATGAAAAATAATGATGTAATCTTAGTAAAAAGCGAACCAACAGAAGAAAAGGCAAAAGGTGTTGTATTTGTGATCCTTGCGATTATCGGTGCAGTAGCAGCGATCGCAGGTATTGCATATGCAGTATATTCATACCTGACACCTGATTTTCTTGATGATTTTGATGATGATTTTGATGATGATTTTGATGACGACTTCTTCGATGATGACGATGATGACGAGGAAGAAGCACCGGCAGAGCAGCCTGCCGAGACAGCAGAAGCACCGGCAGCAGAGCCTGTAGCAGACGCTGAATAATCAAAAATTTGAGCTGAATCAAAGTGAGTAAAATAACCGGATTAGTTTTTTGAATTATAAAGAGCTAATTCGGTTATTTTTATCTAAAAAGATATATGAAAAGTTTTCATTTATAGTTAGTGGAAATTTTGTGGAAAAGGGAGAAATAATAGATCAAGATATCAATGTTTAGATCAAAAATGAGAAGTGAGATTTGGCATTGGAGTATATGTACTTTATGAAGTAAGCCTTTTTAACGCCGGTTCTTAGTGAGTCGCCATAGGCGAGGAGCTTAGCACCGTTGCGTTAAAATAGAGTGCGAACGTCTTACGGAATAATAAGTAATGCTGTCTTTCATTTTATCTACTGACAAGACACATGTAAAGTGGTGTAAAATACTATATTGTCATGCACAACAGAACGTGGTATACTAAGGCAACGCTTTTTTATAATAAGAAGAAAAAACAAATAAATACAGTTGGAGAAACAATATGAAGACAGATATTTTAATTGTTGGAAGTGGATGCGCAGGTTTATATGCTGCATTGAATCTCCCCAGTGATAAACAGATAACGATCATAACAAAGGATATCGTAGAACACAGTGATTCCTTCCTGGCACAGGGTGGCATGTGTATGCTGAAATCAGAAGATGACTATGACAGTTATTTTGAAGACACCATGAAGGCGGGACATTATGAGAATAATCCAAAGAGTGTAGAAGTCATGATACGTTCATCGGTCGATGTTGTAAACGATCTTGTAAAGTATGGAGCGGATTTCCATCGGGAGCCGGATGGCAGTTTCAGCTATACAAAGGAAGGAGCACATAGCCATCACCGTATCATTTTTCATGAGGATGTAACAGGAAAAGAGATCACAAGTACCCTGCTCCGCAATGTAGAGAAGCTTTCGAATGTGACGATCTACGAACATGTAACCATGGTGGATATCCTGTGTAAGGATAATTGCTGTTACGGTGTGGTGGCAAGGGATGCGGAGAATAAGATTTTCCCGATCATGGCAAACTATACCATGCTTGCTTGTGGGGGAATCGGTGGTATTTACAGACATTCGACTAATTTCAGACACCTGACCGGAGATGCCGTTGCGATCGCATTAAAGCATGGGATTGAGACAGAGCATGTGAACTATGTCCAGATTCATCCGACAACTTTATATAGCAAAGAGCCGGAGGACAGGAGTTTTTTGATCTCGGAATCGGTTCGTGGCGAGGGGGCGCTGCTCTATAACAAGAATCATGAGCGGTTTGTAAATGAACTTCTTCCGAGAGATCTGCTGACGATCGAGATTCGCAAACAGATGGAGAAGGACGGAACAGATTATGTCTGGGAAGATATGACTGTGATTGATAGAAAAGAATTAGAAGAACATTTCCCGAATATCGTTGAGCATTGCAAAGAAATGGGATATGATGTGTATACAGAATGCATACCGGTTGTGCCGGCACAGCATTATTTCATGGGCGGTATCAAGGTGGATTTGTCCAGTAAGACATCGATGGATCAGTTATATGCGATCGGAGAGACTGCATGTAACGGAGTTCATGGCAAGAATCGACTGGCAAGTAATTCACTTCTTGAGAGCCTGGTATTTGCCAAGCGGGCCGCAAAGGAAATGACTGAGCAGTTCGATCGGACAAAGATAGAAGAAATCTCTTACAGAGAAGACGATTATACAGATAAGAAGAAGCTGGCAACAGAATATAAAGCACTGCTTAAGGCTGAGATTGCAAGGGAAAACGAAGAAGACCTGCACAGACAGGAAGCATAGAAAAATCATTCAGGAGGATATTATGTACGATCAGATTACTTTAAAATTAAATGTAGATCCATTTATTCTTGGAGCATTAAAAGAAGATATTACAAGTGAGGATGTATCAACAAATTCCGTTATGCCGGAGGCATGCATGGGAAAGGTAGAGTTAATCTGCAAGCAGGATGGAATCATCTGTGGTTTACAGGTGTTTAAGAGAGTATTTGAATTATTAGATGATACAACCGTGACAGAACTCTACTGCAAGGATGGCGATGAGGTAAAGGCAGGACAGTTGATGGGAGTTGTAACCGGGGATATCCGTGTATTGTTATCGGGAGAACGGACAGCACTGAATTATCTGCAGAGGATGAGCGGTATTGCTACGTACACATATAAGGTTGCAGGACTTCTTGCAGGAAGCAAGATCCAGTTGCTTGATACCAGAAAGACAACCCCGAATAATCGTATTTTTGAAAAATATGCAGTTCGTGTCGGCGGTGGGCATAATCACAGATATAATCTTTCGGACGGAGTCCTTCTGAAGGATAACCATATAGGCGCGGCAGGCGGAGTGAAAGAGGCAATCCGTATGGCAAAGGAATATGCACCGTTTGTCAGAAAGATCGAAGTCGAGGTTGAGAATCTGGATATGGTAAAGGAGGCTGTTGAAGCCGGAGCGGATATTATCATGCTGGATAATATGTCAGATGAAATGTTAAAAGAAGCGATCGGCATCATAGATGGCAAGGCAGAGATCGAGGTATCAGGTAATGTAACAGCAGAAAATATCGAGCGCTTGAAGAACCTTGGTGTTGATTATATATCAAGTGGAGCACTGACACATTCCGCTCCGATCATGGATATTTCTCTGAAAAATCTTCATAGAATCTAACTGAATATTGTAACAAAATTTCTGGTGCCTTTGGGTGCAGGGAAGGTTTATATGAGAAATAGAATGGGCTAATGGATGATAAGATTGGGAGGAAGAACATGACAGGAGTTGAAAGACGGGAAAAACTGTTGTCGATGCTTGCGAAGAGTAAGGAGCCGATTGCGGGGGCGGAGATGGCGAAGCAACTCAGTGTGAGTAGGCAGGTAATCGTACAGGATATTGCCCTGCTTCGTGCGGCTGACAATAATATTGTTTCAACAAACCGGGGATATGTGTTATTAAAGCCGGGAAAATGTGAACGAATATTCAAGGTGCGTCATACTGCGGAAGAGATAGAGAAAGAATTGCAGCTCATCGTAGATAATGGCGGCAGGATTCTGGATGTATTTGTATATCATAAGATTTATGGAGTTGTAAAAGCTCCGATGAACATAAAAACCAGAAAAGATATTTATGAATATGTAAAGACCTTGAGCAGTGGAAAATCATCGCCGCTTCTTAAGATAACCGACAATTACCATTATCACACGGTGCAGGCAGATTCAGAAGATATCCTGGATAATATTCAGAAGGATCTGGAGGAATGTGGTTTTCTTGCGAAACTGCTGGATTTCGAACCGGTTGATTTTTGGGAAAAAAGTGAATGACATAGGATGGCAGGTAGTCTATAACAGATTACCTGCCATTCTATGTTATAAGATGACGAGGGGAAGAAATTAATAAGTCAATATTGTGCAACAAATTTATAAAAATAATGTAAGAAAAACGGATGAACAGATAATATAATAACATTATCAGGTATAATAAATTATATACCAAATAAAAAGGAAAAGAGGAAATGAGAATGATAAAAAAATACACATATGGTAATCCGTTTTTTACAGAATCAGTTGTTGTGTCATTTGAGGCATCGGAAGGTATGCCTGAAGTTGGAACAGTAAATCTGGATGATGGCTTTTCATTTCTTTATGATATGAAAGCAGAGGATGCAGTATATGGACTTGGTGAAGCAAATCGTGGAATCAACAAAAGAGGATATAAATATATAAGCAATAATACAGATATTCCGAATCATCATGAGGATGTTTATTCTTTATATGCATCTCATAATTTTGTTATTATATCCGGCGAGAGAACATTTGGATTGTACATAGATTATCCGTCTTCGCTGGTATTTGATATCGGATATACTAAGATGGATGAACTTCATATTTTCTGCGATAAAGCAGATTTGGATTTCTATGTGATCACAGGCGAAAGTATATATGATATTGTAAAACAATTCAGACAAATGATAGGAAAAAGTTATATTGCTCCAAAGTTTGCTTTCGGTTTTGGACAGAGCCGTTGGGGTTATAAGACACCGGAAGATTTTGCTTATGTTGTGAAGAAATACAGGGAGAATCATATTCCAATCGACATGGTATACATGGATATCGATTATATGGATCATTATAAAGACTTTACGATAAATGAAGCATTTGGTGATTTTTCTGAATATGTAGAAGAGTTGAAAAAAGAAAATATACGCTTGATCCCGATTATTGATGCGGGAGTGAAGATTGAAGAAGGATATGATGTGTATGAAGAAGGCGTAGCAAACAATTATTTCTGTAAAAGAGAGGACGGAAGTGATTTTGTTGCAGCTGTATGGCCGGGATACACACATTTTCCGGATGTATTGAATCCGGAAGCGAGAAAATGGTTTGGCGGGAAATATAAGCTTCTTACAGATGCAGGAATTGAAGGCTTCTGGAATGATATGAACGAACCAGCAATTTTTTATACACCGGAAGGCGTTTGTGAAGTAAAAGAGGCAATGCGGGAATTTATTGATAAAGAAGAATCCGTGGATGATGTCTGGAAAATTCGGGATATGGTAGCAGATCTGGCTAATAATGCCAAAGACTATGCTTCGATGTATCATAATATGAATGGAAAGATGGTGCGTCATGATCAGGTACATAACCTTTTTGGTTATAATATGACACGGGCAGCAGGTGAAGCACTTCGAGAGATCTGTCCGGAGAAAAGATGCCTGTTGTTTTCTAGATCATCTTATATCGGAATGCATCGTTATGGCGGTATCTGGACCGGAGATAATAAATCCTGGTGGTCCCATATCCTATTGAATCTGAAAATGCTTCCATCATTAAATATGTGTGGTTTCTTATATACAGGAGCAGATCTGGGCGGATTTGGCTGTAATACGACCAGAGATCTTTTGCTCAGATGGCTCGCACTTGGTGTATTTACACCGCTGATGCGTAATCATGCATGCCTTGGCACAAGAGAGCAGGAGTGCTATCAGTTTGAGCAGATTGAAGATTTCAGACATATCATAGGTGTTCGTTATCGGTTGCTTCCATATATTTACAGTGAATATATGAAGGCTGCTTTAAATGATGAAATGATGTTTAAACCGCTTGCATTTGAATATCCGGAAGATCGTATGGCGGTAAATGTAGAAGACCAGCTTATGCTTGGTAATGAGATCATGATCGCACCGGTATATACACAGAATGCAATCGGAAGATATGTTTATCTGCCGGAGAATATGATGCTTGTCCGTTTCAAGGCTGAGGGTGATATTGAACAGACCGAGATGAAAAAAGGACATCATTTTGTAGAAGTACCGTTGAATGAAGTGATTTTATTTATTCGGAAAGGAAAATGCATTCCTCTTGCTGACTTTGCCGAGTGTGTTGCGGATATTAATACGAAGAAGCTGCAGTTACTAGGGTATGCGGGAAGTAGTTATCAGTTGTATGATGATGATGGATATACAAGAGAATATGATCTGGAGATGTCCTGTGTAATTTTGAATAATTAGTAACAGGATATCAGATAAAAGAAAAAGGCAATCGATCATGATTGCCTTTTTTGATGCGGATAACAGGAGTTGAACCTGCACGTCTGTTGACACTAGAACCTAAATCTAGCGCGTCTGCCAATTCCGCCATATCCGCAGAGTTTCTTCTATATATAATAGAATAAAAGAATAGAAGAGTAGATATAAAAAAATCAGATATAAAATTATATCTGAAATTTTAATGAGCCATCGGGGACTCGAACCCCGGACAACTTGATTAAAAGTCAAGTGCTCTACCGCCTGAGCTAATGGCCCATATAAATTAAGTTTTTGACTGGGCTAGCTGGATTCGAACCAGCGAATGCAGGAGTCAAAGTCCTGTGCCTTACCGCTTGGCGATAACCCAAAAGCATCGCTTAATATGCGATAAAGAAAAGGGTGGATAGAGGGACTCGAACCCTCGGCCTCCAGAGCCACAATCTGGCGCGCTAGCCAACTGCGCCATACCCACCATATAAGTGAAACATCCATATGGAACAGCAGTAGTGCCACAGAATGAAACAAATAAATGTGCCCGAAGGGATTCGAACCCCCGACCCACGGCTTAGAAGGCCGTTGCTCTATCCAGCT